>Ga0325410_1000579_pt1 | contig 38496 bp, 18 predicted proteins | sample PopdelMetagenome_16_FD_206182 | JGI IMG/M metagenome (GOLD analysis project Ga0325410, IMG submission 206182) | Populus deltoides microbial communities from Bellville, Georgia, United States - Xylem-PdIQD-R3 | ecosystem: Host-associated > Plants > Phyllosphere > Stem > Wood/Secondary xylem...
TCCTTTTATTTTTACTCTCATCTGTGCTATCCCCTAACTTTCTCCTTTTGCTTGTTGTTCGTTACAAACATTAATTTCCCTTTGTTGGCCATGGATTTTTGCCGCAACGTGACAGTTTCCGGTGTGTGTCATCACCAGCAAGAGCATGTCCTTGCTTCCCCTCCTCCTTGCTCTAAGCTTACTGCCGCCGCCGCTAGTAATAGTCCTCTTAATGACCTCATCTCTGCTCAAAACACGGTGGGCCTTCTTCAGTTTCCTTTTATTTTTACTCTCATCTGTGTTATCCCCTCACTTTCACCTTGTGCTTCTTGTTCGTTTCAAACATTAATTTCCCTTTCTTGGCCATGGATTTTTGCCGCAACGTGATAGTTTCCAGTGTGTATCGTCACCAGCCAGAGCATGTCCTTGCTTCCCCTCCTCCTTGCTCTAAGCTTACTGCCGCCGCCGCTAGTAATAGTCCTCTTGATGACCTCATCTCTGCTCAAAACACGGTGGGCCTTCTTCAGTTTCCTTTTATTTTTACTCTCATCTCTCCTATCCCCTCACTTTCTCTTTGTGCTTCTTGTTCGTTTCAAACATTGATTTCCCTTTCTTGGCCATGGATTTTTGTCGCAACGTGACAGTTTCCGGTGTGTATCATCACCAGCAAGAGCATGTCCTTGCTTCCCTTCCTCCTTGCTCTAAGCTTACTGTCGCCGTCGCTAGTAATAGTCCTCTTGATGACCTCTTCTCTGCTCAAAACACGGTGGGCCTTCTTCAGTTTCCTTTTATTTTTATGCTCATCTGTGCTATCCCCTCACTTTCTCCTTGTGCTTCTTGTTTGTTTCAAACATTAATTTCCCTTTATTGGCCATGGTTTTTTTGCCGGAAGGTGACAGTTTTCGATGTGTATCATCACCAGCAAGAGCATGTCCTTGCTTCCCCTCCTCCTTGCTCTAAGCTTCCTGCCGCCGCGGCTAGTAATAGTCCTCTTGATGACCTCTTCTCTACTCAAAACACGTTGGGCCTTCTTCAGTTTCCTTTTACTTACTCCCGCCGCCACTAGTAATAATCCTCTTGATGACCTCTTCTCTGCTCAAAACACGGTGGGCCTTCTTCAGTTTCCTTTTATTTTTACGCTCATCTGTGCTATCCCCTCACTTTCTCCTTGTGCTTCTTGTTCGTTTCAAACATTAATTTCCCTTTCTTAGCCATGGATTTTTGCCGCAACGTTACAGTTTTCGGTGTGTATCATCACCAACAAGAGCATGTCCTTGCTTCCCCTCCTCCTTGCTCTAAGCTTACTGCCGCCACCGCTAGTAATAGTCCTCTTGATGACCTCTTCTCTGCTCAAAACACGGTGGAGCTTCTTCAGTTTCCTTTTATTTTTACGCTCATCTGTGGTATCCCCTCACTTTCTCCTTGTGCTTCTTGTTCGTTTCAAACATTAATTTCCCTTTCTTGGCCATGGATTTTTACTGGAATGTGACAGTTTTTTTTATTTTTTGGTTTAAACCTGATATCAAAATTATAATAAGATTTTATTCAAAAAAATGGAAAGTCAAATAAATCATGTTTTTAAAAATGAAATTCACTTGGAAAGTAAAAATTAATTATATAAAAGATTTTGATGAAAAAGTATAAAATTGTGTAGAATTTTATATGAATTATATATTGAGTTTATTTTTATTTTTAATTTCATTGAATAAAATATTAAACAAACACAACATGTTATTAATTACAAGTAAAACTGAAAAAAAGACTTATTATTAATTATAAAAATTTTACATTTACGATTTTGAAACTTGAAGTGAAAAGATATTGAGAAAAAAAGAAGAAGAAAAGAAGTCTAGAAGAATCCTTCCACTCGGTGCACTGCAGAATATTATGTTTTCCTTCCTTGTTTTGAAGCCAAACAAGCCCCTACCAAGGTCTCAAGTCTTAACACTGGGTTTAACAAGCACAACAGTAGTTTCAGTGCAAACCCAACAAAACCGCTTTCTATATAGTTGACAGAGAGGGATGCATATGAGACAACTGGCAGCTAAGTTTCTGAGGAGAACCCATTTATCTCCTCAAAGATTCTCTTCTTCTAGTGAAATTACAATAAGCAATGCCTTGCCCAATTCACTCTCCAGTATGTATTTTCTTGTGTTTTTAACATTTTTTTTCTTGTCCAGTCTCACTGCGATGCTTTTGATTTATAAACTCACTTTCTAGCTGAGAATCTCACGGTTTTGAATAATGGGTCATTGCTGTTTTTATCAACCTTTTCTTCTTTTTGTGAAAGTTTAATTCTTTGGTGCTTGGATGCAATAAAGATTGGTAATTTAGTGTTCATAGTTATTGAAAGAAATATAGAATCATTGTACCGATGGGAATAATGGTGAATTATGAAATATAAGCCTTAATTCCTGTTGTTGGCTTTGTGCCAATTTTTTGACTTGCTTATTGTCAATTGTCATGTCTAAAGTTTATGAATTTCGCTATTAATATTTTCTTTTTGATGTGGTTTATGACTTCACTACAGTTTTTAAGTGGTATTGCTTACATTTGTTAGACGTTAGTGTCGAATTCATTTGCTTTATCACCAATTGTTCTATTGTGCAGTTGTCGTATATAGAATAAGACAGACCTCTCCATTCTTTGTTTCGTTGGTTTAGAGCAAAATATACTCTGTTAAGCCTAGCTAGCATTGATATGAATTCTACGGTTTCCACCTCATCATTGCACTTCTTCCGGCTCCTCTTTCTCTTTTCCTTTAGCTTCTACATGTTCCTCGCTCTATCTGGATACAATTTGCTTGATGGCGAGCTGGTTTTGACTTGTTATAAGCTGGTACCTGGGCCGTTTTGTAGGTGCACTATCTCTGTCTGCAGTAAGGACAGCATCGCCTGCATTAGCTAGCAAGTATTTGTTCCTTTATCTTCTTCACTCTTCTACTCAGCCCGAGCATCTGGCACTGCAACTGGTTCGGGCTGAGCATTAGGTTTCTCCTCTTGTGGAGGTGGTGCAGAGGGTTTCGAAGTAGGTGTCCCCTCACCTATAGCTCTACAAGAATCTTATCCAAATTAATCATTCTTTTCCTGAGCAGTCCTTCCACTCTTCTTCTTCTTCTTCTTGAAGTCTTCGCCACCGCTTCACTCTTAGTAACCGTACTGTCATTAGCTTCAACAATATTAGGTTCTTCTGGTTCAGCCATTTCAGCAACTTCTCTCTCATCCACCCTACTCAACTGATGTTCTCCTTGACTACTGTCTCTGATTTCTTAATTCAGGTATGTGGAATGTGTAGAATACTGATATACAATTCTAAAACATCCGTTCTTCAAATAATTTTTAGTATTTAACATCTTTGCAGTCATTCAAATAAAAAGTTTCATTTTGTCTTGGAACATAAAATCACGTATATCTGCAATTTAATTCCTAGATTATGTTTAAATTTGTTTCACGCATACCTGAGTTTTTCTGTTTTTTAATTCCTCTAAAACTTGTTAGATGTTTTAAATCTCATCGTAATTGATTTTTTGTTTTTTAATAGACGCTACTAGGATCTAGGTACGAATGGATCCTAAACTTAAATCTGAGAAAAGGATGTGATAAATATTTTTTAAACTCAAATTTCGAAACATGAACTAATTAGGAAAAAAAAAACAGGCAACTTCTCTCTCACCCCATCCGAAGTAAATCTCATCTTTCAATTTTATTTGCTTCTCGATCAATTTCTTTGGCGTGGTTAATAACATACTTCATGTGTGACAGGCTTGAAATAAGAAGTGTCTAGACTCACTTTAAAGTACAAAACTCAAACTGAGCTTGAGGCACAAGAGGATCAAGATGGCTTCTTATCAGGTTACATCATTTTTCATTTATTCCTCAAAATACCATTAATTAATAATGTCATGTCCATATTGTAGGATCATGGTATCGAACTCCCACATATTCAAGAAGAGGCACCCCATGTAGAGGGATGGGAACAAGAGATTCAAGAAGAGGTATATATTTTTGTTTGTTAATTTTGAGTTCCAGTCTTATTTAAAGATTTTTGCATGAACTTTTTTTTGTTTATTTATTTTTAATGTTTAATAAGCCCCCCCCCCCCTCTATATATATATAACATCTATTATATAATTAAATATTTGAAGTTGTAGATATATAGATCAGTCAACATTAATTAATCATTTACTCTATTTTAATAAAATCAAATTGGCTCAATAAATACCGATGTAACAAGATTCTTAACAATGAGAAGTAGAGGTGTTCACGGTTCAATTCGGTTCGGTTTGGTTTAGATTCAAAAAACCAATCGAACCAAATTACAATAGTTTTGTAAAAAATTAACCGAACCGGACTGGAAACCGGTTCAAACCGGACCGGAACGGTTCGGTTAAATCCAGTTTTTTTGGGAAAAAACCGGGAAACCTAATCCCATCATATATGGGTTTTTTTTTTCTTTAAATTGGTTTAGCCTTACATTAAATTGAGCTTTAAAATTTACACTAACCTAATGTTCAGCTTTTAAAAATTTATAATGTTCAGATTTAAAATTGAGCTTTAAAAATTACAGCAACCTTACATTAAATTGGCTGATTTTTAATATGAATTAGCTGACTTTTAATATGAATTAAAATCTGGACATGAATTAAAATCTGACAGAGATGCAAATTGGCTGACTTTTAATATGCTTCCCAAAGTGCTAAATCAATGCAATATGCAAAATGTATGATCAAATTTGAACACCTCAAATTAAAAGTCTGTTCGCACTAGAAAAGTTAACATTAACAAGCGGATACATTAGCAACTAGCAATAAATTATCATAAACATCCAACATAGTTTGAAGAAAAAATTCCAGCAACACTAGCATTCAAAAATTCCAGCAATGGTAGCATTCAAAAATTCCAGCAAGGATAATGCTATAAAAAAACATAAGCAAATTAGCAACATATTAGAGTTCAACTATTGAAAGAATTAAGTATGCTAAATTTTAAGGGGAATTAACAAGGTAAAGTAAATTAATTACCAAAAACAATTATATTCCAAGATTACACCAAGCCACCAATACTACTTACAAACAATCAATTGAGATTTTTAAACTTTTATCAAATTCTACAAAAACATAAATTAAAATGTTAGACTAAACATATGTAAATAAACAATATTATAAAATAAATATATTTAAATTTGTAAGAGAAATTACCTTACTCAATCATCTCAGAATTTTCAATATAATCCATGAAGGTTCTAATGTTGATTGGAATTGGTGCTAAACTCAACCAATTCTAAGAACAAACAAGTGCTTGCATTGTCGATGGAGATAATGCTGCTTCAGAAACAACTGTAGATACCGGGATGGCTAACACATGTTGTGCCACTTTAGAAAGAATCTTGTATTTTATAGCATTACACCTCCACCAACTCAAAATATCTAATTTAAAATCATTCGGATCCTCACAATCATCACTTAAATACCTCTCAACCTCATTTGTTTTTGGACATCGCCTTCTTCCTCTAAATGTTTTTTGAATTGAGAAGCTAAGTCATCCAACATATCATCATTTACCACCATTAAATCAACATTAACATTTTCATTTATAATAGTTCCAACACTATGAACAACCTCAACATTCTTATCAACATTCATGTAATGCTCAAACAACCTTAGCAAAGTATCTTTAACCTTAATTGTAAAATTTTCAGCCTCTTCAACATCATACAATCTTTGAAAACAAAATCTCACATACTTCAATTTGAAACGTGGATCTAACACAATAGCTACATACAACAAAAAGTTTTGTGTATCTTGATCCCCCCAATATTTTTTATACTTTGCCATCATATTCTTGGCTATTTGACTTACATAAACATCTTCACTTCTACAAAGTTGAGATATGCTTGTGTGCATGGAAATCAATTCATGGAAGAAAGAATTAGATGTCACATACAAGAGCCAGAAAATTCAATGTAACCGTGTACAATAATTTCAAGAACTTGACAAAAGATCTAGCCTTTTCTCAATCTTCTAAAGTAGGAGGACCTAAGTTTTTTTGTTTTCCTTTTGAATCAACCTCAAAGTAACTCAAATACCTAGGATTGATTTCTTCTAACCTCATAAAAACCACATCAAATTTAACAGCCTCATCTAGCATCATATATGTGGAGTTCCATCTAGTTGCAACATCCAAGCAAACATATTTTTTACTCCTAATTTTCAACCTCTCCGCACATTGGTTAAAAACAAGTTGTCTAGAAGGAGAAGATCTAACAAAACTTACTGCATTTCTAATTTTAACCATTGAATCATCAATATCTTTCAATCCCGCACATAAAATAAGATTAACAATATGTGCACAACATCTAACATGCATGAAGTCATTTGACAATATATTAGTTGCCCATCCAATTGTTACTCTTTTCATATATTTTATTGTCAAATTATTTGAACTTGCATTGTCTACAGTAACTGTTAAAATCTTATCAATTCTCCATTCCAATAAACAACTCTCAATCGTTTGGCCAATGATTTCACCTTTATGATTAGAAACTTGACAAAAGTTTAGAATTCTTTTATTCAAGTTCCAATCTTCATCAATCCAATAAGCAGTCAAACACATATAATTAATAATTTGGATTAATGTCCAAGTATCAGTTGTTAAACATAAACTTTGATTCTTAAGAGCTTTATTTAATTTCTCCTTCTCAACTAAATAAATCTTCAAACAATCTCTCCAAATCATCAAACGAGAAGGAACATCAAATCTAGGTTGCATTACTTTACAAAATGATTTAAACCTTGGTTTTCTATAAAGTTAAAAAGTAGCTCATCAAGTATAATCATTTTTTCAAGGGCTTTCCTACACTCTTCATAATTATAACCCACTGCCTTAACAGTCACCAAATTTTCCTCTCCATTATCACCCCCCTCTATTTTAGGCTTAGGTTCTAAAACTAAAGTTTTTTGTTTTCGATCAATGACAAAAGGAAATTTTTTGCATACACCTAGATGACTCCACATGTTACTAGTCCCATTAAATATAGTATGACATGCCTAGTCTTTTCCACAATACTTACATGCAGCCCTAGGAGTTTTAGAATTACCATCTAGTTTTTTAAAATGATCCCAAATTTGAGATGTTTTTCTTTTATTACATCTAGAAGGTGGATTACCTTCTTCAGTGTTGCTATTTGTACTGGAGGTTGTAACTGGAACTGAAATAGGCAAAGAATTTGGTTCTGAACTTGAAGGATTTGACTCATTTGATGTAGGATCTTTCCCATTATCCATCTGAAATTAAGAAAGCAACAACATGAATTAACATCTGACTACAATTAAGAATCAAGTAGAAGTTGAGCATCATATTAGGTTCATATAATTGCAAAAAGGCATCTGTCACCTCTCTATTCTAAAAAACCTGCATACTGTAATGGACCAATTAACAAAATGAACCTAACATGAACCTAACATTCTGACTAGGCAAAATGAACCAATGGTTTATAACAGATAATACATAAATGGTTTACACTGTAATGGACCAATGAACAGAATGAACCAATTATCTTGATTAACCATCTCAAACAAGGTGTACACTGTAATGGACCAATGGTTTATAACAGATCATAAATGAAAATCAATCAAGATAAAACAGAATGAACTTATTACTGCCAGAATAAAGCTATGAACACTGTTCAAATTCATTTTGATACAACAGATTCACCCGACAACCATGTTTTCACTTGAACTTATTATTGAACAATGAACAGATATAACAATTAACATTTAATAGATCATACATGAACAGAATGAACTTACAGCCAGAATAAAACAGAATGAACTTGCTGCCAGAATTGATACAATAGAAAACAGATTGATAGCTAATAATACAGATAAAAAAACTAATAATACAGATCAAAGCAATCAAGATAAACCGATACATATTAAAGTTAACAAGGCTAAACAAAGCAATCAATAACTCAATATCAACACAAATCAACAGAAAGTAGAGAGGGTCGGGGAAAGGGGGGGAACCTGAAGAAAGATGTAAAAACCCTAGCTGCAAGAGGATAAAAAAGAAAAAGCAGAGGTCAGAGATCTCTAATGGAACAAATGTTACAAGTACAACTTACAAGCACAAGAAGGCCAGAATTAACACATGGATAAATAGTAAACTTTACCTCTTTCTGCTGCAAGTGAAGAGAGACGTCAAAAGGTTTTGTTCAGGTTTTTTTTCGGCTGTAAGTATACTAGATGGATGCGGAGATGTGGGTTATTTACTTATTGATCGGCTAGAGAAAAGACAGATGCAGGGGGTAAGAGGCAAAGAGGATGAAAATTGAAGGGGAAAGAAAGAAGGCGATAAGACTCTCTGGTCTGGTGTGGGCGGCGGCTTCACATGTAATGTCATTTAGGGTTGGTTTACTATATTATTTATACTAGGTTTATTTTAACTTTATTTTATGGGTGGACCGGTTTGATTCACCGGTTTCAGTGGTAAAACCGAAACCGAACCGAACCGGAAAGATTTCTGGTTTTAAAAATCAGTTTAATCGGTTTTTCATCTCGGTTCGGTTTTCTCGGTTACTCGGTTTTTTTAAACATACCTAATGAGAAGTATATCCTCGTACTTTTTTCCATGCCGGAACGTGACATGACATGTACGAGTCAATAAAAGTTGATAGAAAGAAGGATTCACAGCTCGATCTCTATTTTATCTTCTCCCATGTTTCTATGATTAGATATCTTATATGGTCACAAACTTTTCTTTTAAATCTCTAGTTTCATGTACGTGACACTAAATTGATTTAGTAACATCACCTCTCTTTTTTCCATGAATATATATAAAAAAAATAAAAAGGGAATTTCATTCTCGATAAACTACAAAAGTTAATTATAAACTAGAATAATAAATACATAAGGAAGAGAAATAGAATGAATTCAGTTAAGGCAATTTATTAATAATTATATTAACAAACTTTTATGCTTTCCAGTAGGTACTTGGTATTTTTATTGATAAAAAAAATATTTTTAATGATTGGGAAAGTATAAAAATATATTTACGTCGTGGTTTGAAAAAATACAGCTTTTACTTGGATTTTTTTTTATCAAAGATGTAATATTTTATGTTTTTTTCTCTTTTTTAGTCACTAACTCAATTTCCAGGCATTAAACATTTATACATCTCTGGTTGTTATTAGAAACTATTGACATGAATAAAACATCTCATCTCTGGATACAAAATATGCAATATATTAATGCTTTTTTACTGTTGATTATTCAAATGCTCTCTTTTCATCATAGGTACTAGAGGAAGCTACAGATCATATCGTAGAACTCCTAGAAATTCAAGAAGAGGTAACCGAAAAAAGCATCGGTGACTCAAGATGCATCGCCCACCGTGTTATGTCTTTTGTACTTAATTAGAGTTTTTGTGCAGTGTCCTATTCGACAAAATTTTGTATTGTATGTGTTTGTTATCTTTCTCGTATTGTTTTTGTCTAAGTTAGTACGTATAAGAGCTCACAATTCCTAAACTCCTCTAATGGTCTCTTGTGTGTTTAGGTTTGAATTCAGTCTTTGTTAGAGATTTCTCATGTTTTTTTGAGCTTTTTTTTTCTCTTTTTAATTGTTTAGTAAATCTAAACTATATACACACACTAATACGACCATGAATAATTAATTAAAAGTTGAAGTTTATTATGCAGGGGAAACATTGGTTCGGCGTTCTACACTTGGCATTCAAATGCATTGGAGTCGTGTTTGGTGACTTAGGCATGTTTTTTTTTATATGTGCTGGCGAGCACCTTCCCCAATGGTATCCAAGACCCTGATGACATTTTAGGAGTCTTATCGGTCATTATCTACTCCATCCTCAGTGAAGTAACATTCGCTGTCAAAAACATGTTGGCTGCAGTGAAGTAGCATTCGATGCCGAAATTATGGCACTAGCAGCGAAACAGTTTTGGCTGCCAAATTGGGCAGCTTGCAGCAAACCAGTTTTCTCTGCCAAATTGCGCAGCCTGCAGTGAACCAGTTTTCGCTACCGAACTGTCTGGCCTGCAGCGAGTCAGTTTTTGCTGCCGATTTCTGCAATAGGCCTCTTAGGAAATGAATCAAATGCTTGCAACAATTTCATTGTATAATGGTGTAATTTATGGAACACTTGAATGTGAACATATGGATTCTTGAAATAAGTATGGTGATGAATGGGATTTAAGGATGCAAATATATTGAATTGTGGTATTGATGTCTTAGGTGATGCGGCCGGGATCGAACCATCGTCAGGAAAAGGACAAATCACAAGTGGAACAGGTAGGTGTTTTCCACCTTCTTCTCGTATGATGTTTATGTTTTGAAATGATTTACTTATGATGATATATTATTGAATCCTTAATGAATGATGAAACAACAATGAAGTGTCTGATTGAATTCTTGATGATTGTCAAAATGACTATGAAATGTTGATCGAGTTCTTGATGAATGTTGAGACGATGATGAAAATGTTAATGTTCTGAAATGACTTGTTTGAAGTGGATATATTATTACATTGCAATGAATATTAAACTGACTATGAGATGTTGATTGGGCTATTATAAATTTGGGCTGCTGATAAATGGTTGTATGAGTATTACGAAGGATCTACTGTTGTATTTTATTGAATGTAATTATGATGAATGGTTGTATGAGTATTACAAAGGATCTACCGTTGTATTATACTGAATGTTAATTATCATGAATGGTTGTATGAGTATTATGAGGGATCTATTGTTGTATTATATTGATCATTAACTGGCATGAATGATTGGATGAGTAATATAAAGGGTGTACTGTTGTGTTATACTGAATGATAACTGTTATGGAATGTTTGTTTGTGTATTATAAAGGATTTGTTATCGTGTTTATTGAATGTTAAACTATTACAAGACGTTTCTACGAGTATCACGAAGGGTCTACTATTATGTTACAGTGAATGTTAAATTGTTATGAATCGTTTGAATGAGTAATTCAAAGGATATTACCATGTTATAGTGATCTCATAAACCGTATTTGGAACATTTAATTGGTTAATGATTAGCGTCAGCTAATGGTATCCGAATGGATGACCGGGACAAATGTTTGATTAGCTTCGGCTAATGGCATTCGAGATGGATGACCGGGACAATTATTCAATTAGCTTCGGCTAATGGCATCTGAATAAATAACCAGATAATTGATTGATTAGCTTCAGCTAATGGCATCCTAAGTGGATGACCGGGATAAATGTTGATTAGCTTTGACGAATGGCATCCGAAAGGGATGACCAAGAAAATTAATTGATTAGCTTTGGCTAATGGCATCCCAAGTGGATGACCGGGATATATGTTTGATTAGCTTAAGCTAATGGCATCCTAAATGGATGACCGAGATAAATGATGATTAGCTTTGGCTAATAGCATCCGAGATGGATGACCGGGTTGTGATTGTTGATTAGTTTCGGGCAATGGCATCCTAAATGGATGACCGGGATAAATATTGATTAACTTCGGCTAATGGGATCCTAAGTGGATGATCGGGATAAATGTTGATTAGCTTCGGCTAATGGCATCCGAGATGGATGACCAGGTTGTGATTGTTGATCAGTTTTGGCTAATGGGATCCTTAGTGGATAACTGGGATAAATGTTGATTAGCTTCGGCTAATGGCATCCGAGATGGATGACCGAGTTGTGATTGTTGATCAGTTTCGGCTAATGGCATCCTAAGTGGATGGCCGGGATAAATGATGATTAGCTTCGGCTAATAGCATCCGAGATGGATGACCAGGTTGTGATTGTTGATTAGTTTCGGGCAATGGCATCCTAAGTGGATGACCGGGATAAATGTTGATTAGCTTCGGCTAATAGCATCCTAAATGGATGACCGGGATAAATGATGATTAGCTTCGGCTAATGGCATCCGAGATGGATGACCAGGCTGTGATTGTTTATCAGTTTCGGCTAATGACATCCTAAGTGGATGACCGGGATAAATGATGATTAGCTTCGACTAATAGCATCTGAGATGGATGACCGGTTATGATTGTTGATCAGTTTCGACTAATGGCATCCTAAGTGGATGACCGGGATAAATGTTGATTAGCTTCGGCTAATGGCATCCTAAATGGATGACCAGGATAAATGATGATTAGCTTCGACTAATGGCATCCGAGATGGATGGGCGGGTTGTGATTGATGATGAGTTTCGGCTAATGGCATCCGAGATGGATGACCGGGTTGTTATTGTTGATCAGTTTCAACTAATGGCATCCTAAGTGAATGACCGGGATAAATGTTGATTAGCTTCGGCTAATGGCATCCGAGATGGATGACTGGGACAATTAATTGATTAGCTTCGGCTAATGGCATCCTAAGTGGATGACCGGGATAAATGATGATTAGCTTCGGCTAATGGCATCCGAATGGATGACCGGGACAAATGTTTGATTAGCTTCGGCTAATAGCATCTGAATGGATGACCGAGACAATTAATTGATTAGCTTCGACTAATGGCATCCTAAGTGGATGACCGGGATAAATGACAATTAGCTTCGGCTAATGGCATCCTAAGTGGATGACCAGGATAAATGATTATTAGTTTCGGCTAATGGCATCCGAGATGGATGACCGGGACAAATGTTTGATCAGTTTCGGCTAATGGCATCCGAGATGGATGATCGGGTTGTGATTGATGATTAGCTTCGGGTAATAGCATCCATGATGGATGACCGGGTTGCGTTTGATGATTTGTTTTGGCTAATGGCATCTGTGGTGGATGGTTGAATTGATCTTATATATATATATATATATATATATATATATATATAGCTTTGGTTAATGGTATATATAGGAATGACGGGGGTTGATTTCGTGATTAGTTTTTTTTAATGGCATCCGAGACGGATGGCCGAATTTAAATGTTGCAATTAGCTACGGCTATAAGTATCCAAGGTGGATGACCGGGTTAAGACGAAGTATTTAACCCCGATCGATGTTAAACTTCGACCCCACAACCCTATGGAGAGGTTGGGGTGTGTAAGTGAGAAAAGTACAGTGAATGAAATAATAAGAGATGTACAATGTATATAAGAAGGAATCTTCCCGTTCTAAGTTAATAACAAAAAGCAACGACAATGTACTTCTAGATGTTTATTATTATGTTAGATTATTTACAATTCTTGTATCCATGTTGTTTTGTAACAGGGACATCACACAATCAAGGTGCATAGAAAAGCCCGTTCCACATGTTCACATATTTTGAAAGGTGCTATGTAATAGTATGACTTAGTTGTTATGTTGAATATTTGCCATTCGACACTTTTATAAGGACTTGTAATGGAAATTGTAATGGAGCACAGATGGGGATGTGCAAACATGTAGACACGATCCTATGAATACATTTATGTGGTATTTCCTTTTATGAGGATGTTATGTTGTGAAATCACATGAGGATCGTATGAAAGAAAGTACTAGTTGTGTAAGATTGTCTATTATAAACTCGTGTTGATAACGAGATTGGAACAAGAATGCAAACACACAGGTATGTCAATATGACGTAATGTAAATGTATGAATATGAAAATATAATATTATAGACATGTGTATTGGGCATCTGTTGTATGAGAATGTTGTTTTATGAGAACTATATCCCTATGATGTCATGATAAGGAAGGAACATAAAGACTAATTCACAAAATGTCATTGCGAAAAGTAAAAAAAAAAATTCCATCGATTTTGGCCTTGAAAAAGCTGGGTCGTTACAATACTGGACCGCTGCAGAGGCTAGACTCAATGGAACTTAGGAGTGAGTTTTGGAAATTGTGGAATCTAGCATCTCGAAGGGGACAGCTAGAATGGAGGTGTTTAACCCTTCTTTTGTAAGGGGTTTTATCCCAACTTAGACAAGGCCAACATGGATGTATTTGTAATTTATGGCTAAGTGTTTTTGTAGGGATTTTTGGAAGAGTTGGGTAGTCTCAAAAGGTTTTGTAAGCCAAATATCTCTTTCCTCAGTTTTAATCGTAAAATCTGTTTTGAAAATGTCATATTTAGATTTTTGATAAATCTGTTTTTGGAAAATCTTTGGAATTTTCCAATCATTAATATTTTTTGTAAAATCTTCAATTGTTATTTCTTCACTTTGTACAATTCTCTTATTCTTAGAGGTTTCAGATGTAGAAGAAGCTGAAATAGAAATAGATCTGTAAAAAACAGAATCCATAGTTTGAAAAGATAGTTTAGAAAACAGGTTGCAAGTTATATGGTTCACTGCCCTATACGCTCACTCGCTCAACAGGACTTACACCATTCAGTAGTATTCACCTATTAACTAAGGCGCTCTCTTCTCACTTGGGTTTCTGTAAATTAAATCATTATTTCTACCCAGATTCCAATAGATTCTGATATATATATATATCATGGCTTTGTAATGGATTTTGAATATGAGAGCAACAGGGATAGATCCTTCGAGCATGTCATAATTATGGGTCTTTATTTATAGTAGCATACTTTGCAAGATGTTTTTGTCTTTGAGGGATATGGTTATGTTTGGATAACAGTCAAATGATACCGGACCACTGCAAAGGCTGGGTTTTGACTGGAAAGGTCTGTGGGGTTTGTTGAATTTGTAGGGCTTTTTATAGTAAGGTTGATCTGGTTTGGGATAAAATTGTTGTCAGTATTTATGGGCCGATCGTTTATAAGGAGGCTTATGGTTCGAATATTTTTTGGGTTGTGCACAGGTTCCACTGCAGGAGGGTTTTTTGATGGAAAGGTCAAACTGATGATAGAAATTACCAAGTTCTTGCCTGGTACGTTTCATTTCCCACTTTAGGTGTTTTTGGAGTTTGAGATTCTGGCAGATCTTAAGACCTTTTTTTTGTGTGAAGCTCACAAGCTCACCGTATGTAAGCTAGTCATATGGTATGGTTTTGGTGGTAAAGGTGTCTTTGATCTTGTTTTGGACCTTTTCTCCTAAGAGAATTGGTAAGCCTGCAAGGAATTTTTCTTTCCAAAATGGTTGGTTTGAATCTTCTCGAAGCATAACACGAGTAAGGAAGGTATTTTTGTACCACTGAAAGTCACTGAGTTTCTTACACCGGAGGTTGGAGAGAAGTTCAGCATTTTTGTCTTTCAAATGGGAAGGATCTCCAACAAAATGCAAGGAGATGGTAAGGATAAGGGTAGACACAGCATCTTAGATGGTGTTTCCTGAAGGGTCAAGGATAGGTGTTTGGTCTTCATAGGTTTGTACAGAGTTTAGAATATGTAGGTGATCCATTTCAGTGAGATGGTAATCCCACCATCCTTTAAGCGGGCCAGAGAAGCCTGCAATAAGAAGTTTAGCTATGGCTTTGTCTTAGGTTCCTATTTGGGTTTTGTAGGCATTGGTTGCCATGGTCATTTGTTGGAAAGTGTTTAGGATATTATATTCAGACATGCCATCTATGTTCCATTCATAGAGGGAAGATGCATTATATTTATGTTGGCTGATGGCAGTTGGTTTAGTAGATATGGAAATATCTGGAGCAATGGTTGTTTTGGGAGCTTGCCAAGTGAGTCTGTTTAGTTGAAGAGGTTGTTCGTGAATGGTGTCTGTATCAGAGGGTGATACGGGGTTATTTTGGAGAGTATTAACCTGATTTGTAGAGGATGAAGGGTTAGATTGTTGAGGTGTGTCTGGGACAGTCAGGGTTGTCCGGTCAAGGTTTTGTAAGTGTATTTTAATGGCTCGAAGAAAATCAGGTTGATTTTCTTGAATTTGTGCTTGGCTCGTTTGAGTAACTTGATATGGTTTGAATACTAGGTTTTTGAGTTTAAGGTCGATTGGGGTTTTATCAATTATGAAGTGGGCTGGGTTTTTTTGTATTTGTTTTTCCAATCTGGTAAGCTGTTTACCGATGGTATGGAGGTTGGTATTTGTAAGATTATTTTGTTGGATAATATGTTTGGTATTTGTAAGGGTATCTTCACCAAGTAATTTGTATGGGGCTGCATCAACTGTTTGATCTTTATGGGAAAGTTGTAGGTTGCGTAAAGGTGGATGATCAGACTCAATTGTTGTTCCACTGGTGAGGGTCCATGTAGGGGTTTTTGAACGGGTTGTAATAGGACATGCATGTTTAATGGATGCAAATGGATATGCAATATGTTGTGCTGAAACATAATGGAATTCAAACCAATCAAATAATAAAATTTGCACGTTATGGGTCTCAATGTAAGCATAAAATTGTTTCTGAATATCATTCCTCTGTTGGAGGAAATGTTGAAAAAACCAAGATCGTTTTTCCATATTATGATCACCATAAAAATCACTTTTGAGAAGAGGTTTGTTTTTGACAAAATACTTTTCTGAAGTCAAAACATTCAGCTCATTTTGGATGTTTTCAGTAACAGCTGCAAAAGTTGGTGAAGTTGGAGGAGATGGTTGCTCAAGGTCTGTATAAACTGGTTTGGGTATATTTATAGTATAGTCTGCATTTTGGAAACTGGTAGAAGGGATGTCAGATGTGGATTTTCTAGGGAGGTTTGCATGATAAGGGATATTGATAACAGAAGGGATTTTGGAAATTCTTCCCAGATCTATTGTACTGGAAGATGAAGAGGTTTCTGAGAATCTGGAACTTGTAGAGTGTCGGTGGAAAGACAGTTTGACTTTTCCATCTGTGCATTATGTAATATTTTTAATTTGGACATTGAGTTGAGGTGGTGGTGGTAGTTCTAATGGTGCTGCATCTTCGAGGATCCAATCTTCTGGTAGGGATATGTCTTTCCATTGGATTGCTTTTGGGACAACAGTGTTTGAGCGAGATAAATCTGTTTGTAGGAGAAGTGTTTCTCCTTTTTGAGATTGGAATTTGTGTTTGCTGGCAAAGGCTGAGAACATGGCTTTGTAATGGATTTTGAATATGAGAGCAACAGGGATAGATCCTTCGAGCATGTCATAATTATGGGTCTTTATTTGTAGTAGCATACTTTGCAAGATGTTTTTGTCTTTGAGGGATATGGTTATGTTTGGATAACAGTCAAATGATACCGGACCACTACAAAGGCTGGACTCAATAGAACTAAGGAGGGAGTCTTGGAAGTTTTGAAATCTAGCATCACGGAGGACAGCTAGAATTGAGGTGTTTAAGCCTTCCTTTGTAAGGGGTTTTATTCCGACCTGGACAAGGCCAACATGTATATATTTATAATTTCGGGCCAGATGTTTTTGTAAGGATTTTTAAGAGAGGAGTTGAATGGTTTCAAAAGGTTTTGTGAGTTGAATATCTCTTTCTTCAGTTTTGATAGTAAAATCTGTTTTGAAAATATCATATTTAGATTTTTGATAAATCTGAGTATGAGAAATTTTTGGAATTTTCCAATCATCAATGTTTTTTTGTAAAGTCTTCAATAGTTATTTCTTCACTTTGTACTATTCTTCTGCTTTTAGAAGATTCAGAGATAGAGGAAGCCAAAATAGAAGTAGTCCTATGAAAGACGGAATCCTTAGAAATGAAAGATAAATTAGGAAACAGGCTGCAGGTTATATGGATTTATTGCCCTAAAACTCAGACAGGACTTACACCATTCAGTTTCATACCTATAGTCTAATGGTCTCTTGTTCTTTCTAAGAATACTGACTTTTATGATACTATTCCTACCCAGATCCCAGTAGGCTCTGATACAATATTTAATCTGGTAGGAATAAATACCCTACCATATATATATAAACTACAGTTATATTGAAAACAAAATTTATCTAAGGATATTAGAAGAACCTAAAAAACAAATATGAACTTTCTTTTAATAGCATATTATGAATAAACTAAAATCAATCAATGATATGTTAAAAGGGTTAAACTTGTGAACCTTTCGCAGTATAAATAGCACCCACCCCAACTTGATATTTATTTTATAAATTATTCTTAATTTTATTGTAGTTGTCATTAGATCTTCATAACGGGATAACTAAGCTCATGTTCAACTTGTTCTTCATCATCGTACTTATTTTCTCAGGTATGTATGTTTTACTTTATCTCAATTGACGTTGAAAAATAGTATTTTATTTTTTATTATTCAACATAGTTATATTTAAAAAATAGTGAAAAAGAAAGTAATGAATAATTATATTTTGCTTTTGCAATTGCACTAATGGTTCAAGACGTCCAAGCAAAAAGATGTAAAAAACTGTTCAAAACTAGAATATGTTATCCTGAATTGTGTCGCGAAATGTGCCAAGGCGGAGCCGGTCATCCTGGATCCGTTGCAAAGTGTGACTTTACGATATGCCTCTGTTAGTGGGACTGCTAAATGCATCTCAAGGAATAAGTGTACTATGCACATTTTTCAATAATTAAACCCAACTTGATGGGCAAGGGACATGTTTTTCCTTTTCTTTTCTCTTGAACTAACAAAGTATGGGGATAAAAAGTGTTAGGAGGAAGAAAATTAATGGCCACCCCCAAGGTTGTTAAAATCGCGTTTTGACTCGTAAAATCGTACTTACGAGTCAAAACATGCTTTACGTGTTGAATCGCTTGAAAAAATCAAAAATAAGTAAAATCGGGTTGAAATCAGGTGAAATCGCAAAAATCGGATGAAATCGCACAAAATCGCGATTTCAGGACCGATTTTGCGATTATGCCAAAATGAGGTGCTGAAACAAAATCCCCCCCTCATGTCCAGCTGTCAGGTGCCTATTGGATGTTTCTTGCACAGTCACAGACTCACGCGACTCTCTTCACTTCAGGGAATCAATTCACTGTCTTCAATCTTCACAAATCACAACGCACAAAATACTCTTTCCAACCGAACAAATCCCTAATCGGCAACCACAAAAGCGGCGACAACGATCTCCATCCTCCATAAAAGCAGTCAGTGACAGTGCTCGCGGTCAGTGACTCCAGTCTTCACTCCTTTTCTTTCGTCAGTGCTCATGGTCGCGACTTCCTTTTCTGTTTATCGTGATTTTAACAGCGACGAGCCGACGACAATCTCCTCAACAACTCACGGCTTCGGGCTTCCTCTGCAATCTTCATTAACAGCGGCATGCCGGCAACGATCTCCTTTCTTTCCCATCTTCAACAACAGCAGGCGACATCGGGCCTCTTCACCAGCAGTCGTTCAGCTCATCATCATCATCTTCAACAGCAGCAGGCGACACCGTAAGTTCATTTTGCCTTCATCATCATCACTGCAGTAGTAGATTTTGCCCCTGTACTAGATTTGTATTTTGCCCTGTTAAGTGTTAATTGTCCGGTGATTAGTTAGTCTGTTACCCTGTAATTCATTTTGCCCGGTCCTGTAATTTGTATATGTATAATGTTGAATTGAATGGAATTGATCGGGTGAGAAAATTGTTGAATTGAATGCCACAGTATATACTATATATCTTGACTGAATTGGACTAAATATTACTCGGGTGAAAATTGAATTGAAAACTGTTGAATTGGACTAAATTGAATCTCATTTCAGTATTATAGGACTGAATTAATTGGACTGAATTAAATTAAATTAATGGGGTGAAAATTGGACTGAAAAATGTTGAATTGGACTAAATTTAAAGCCATTTCAGTATTATAGGACTGAATTAATCGAAATTTTTTTTTATGTATTTTAAAATTCCTTACGATTTTACGATTTTACGATTCGAGTTTGTTTAGTACTTTCCGTGCCGTGTCAAAATCGCGATTTTAACAACCTTGGCCACCCCTTTCCTTTCACAAAGTATGTGCGTGATCACTGGAAAATCCATATTTTTCTCCAATTCTCGACTTCAACTTTATGCCCGGAAAAAAGAAAATAAGAAAGAAAATTGAATCTTCAGGGTAAAGAGGTGATGGTAAACCAATCTAAAAATCATATTGTCTCATATTCCGTACATCTTAGGGTAATAATCATATGAATGTGTTCACATGCTTTCAATCAATCAATGGAGCCAACAAGAGGTAAAGAAAGCAGAATCTGTCACCAATAAGGCAAGATATCATGCAAAAAATCAAGGGAAATATTCTATCATTGTACATTAGCATATCAATAGACATTTATGCATGTTATAGATTACCTCGGATAGTTTTCTTCCCTATATATAATTTCTGTGTGCAGAGAGGTAATAATATTACTGGAAACCATCTTTTGATTTACTTATTATCAACACCATTTTTCTCATACTTAACCATAATGACGCGCAAATTAATCAACAAATATGAAATAAAGTTATGATTTTATATTAGAACAAAATCAAGTGATATAATTTTTTATCCACCACATCATTGAAAGATAACCCACAATTTTGTAAAGTAATATAACTCAGTCATTGCCTAAAAGAATAAAAGATATAATGTAATTCTCTCTGTATTTTTTTTGGTGCTGCTAGAAAACAAAGATATAATTATTTTTTTTAATCATAGATGATACATACAACTTGTTAAATTATATTATTTATTTTCTATTTTTTTATGCTAAATAAAAAATAAATCTCCACAAAATAACCATAATAAACCTACAATATGGTAGTAAGCAATTGCCTCTCTAGTCCCTTACCAACCAAATGGCAGAAACTTCCACAAACAAAAGCTTTTTGTGGGGACGCAACTCTACTAAAATGCTAGTACACGAGAGAATACACACACACACTTGTTAGATGACCCGCGTGATGCCGCGAGTTAAGTTTAAGTGGATCTAACTGCAATACCAGACCCAATAGTCTTAGATGTGGGTCTGGCTGCAAAGTAATGTCATAAAAGTGTGATAATTAAATAGATTAATTAAAAAGAAAAAATAAAGAAAAAAATCTGAATTAACTGGGTTAACCCTTCAAATCAGGTTAACCCGTCAAACCTTGGATTCGTATCGTGAAAGTTTAATAACTAAATAGAAAAAAAAAATTGACGGGTTAACCTAGAATTAACTGGGCTAACTTGTCAAACCTAGGATCCATGTCATAAAGTTTGATAACTAAATAGAAAAAAAAATTGAACATATCAGTTTTTTAAAAAAAAACAATTAAAAAACAAAAAAACAATGAAAAAAGATATAAAAAATAAACTAAAGGCATCAACTTTTTTACTGTGGACTGCACTGTGCAGTCCATAGTAAAAGGCTTAAAAAAGAAAAAAAAAACAAAAACATACGCCACGGGTTAATTTTTTTTTCTTTCATAAAAAATATCAAAAAAATGCTAAGATCTAAGAGTGTTAGGTCTTTATGCAAAGATATACCCAAGAGCCTTGGGTCTAGCTGCAACGCTTAACCCAAGAGTAATATTTATAATATTAATAATAATTTTAAACTTCCATGACTCAAGTTTAAGTGAGTCTGGCTGCAACACTGAACCCAAGAGCCTTGGAAGTGGGTCTAGTTGCAAGGTCGTGTCATAAAAGTGTGATAATTAAATAAATTAATTTAAAAGAAAAAAAACAAAGAAAAAAAACCAACAAGAAGAAAAAAACTAATGAAGAAAAAGAAAAAAAATTCTGAATTAACTGGGTTAACCCTTTAAACCAGGTTAACCCGTCAAACCTGGGATTCGCGTCATGAAAGTTTGATAACTAAATAGAAAAAAAATGCTAACCCAGAATTAACTGGATTAACCCATCAAACCAGGTTAACCCATCAAGCCTGGGATATGTGTCATGAAAATTTGATAATTAAATAGAAAGAAATGTAACATTAACAAACTAAACTAAATGAAAAAAAATTAATTAAAAAGAAAAAAAAGCAAAAAACAAAATTTCGGGTTAACTCGTCAAACCAGGTTAACTCGTCAAAACCAGGATCCGTGTTATGAAAGTCTAATAACTAAATAAAAAAATTTAACATTAACAAACTAAATTAAACAAAAAAAAATTATTAAAGAAAAAAAACACAAAGAAAAAGGCAAAACAAAAACCCTTAAAGGCATAAAAAACGAAAAAAAAAACAAAGAAAAAAAAGATAGTTCAACATTTCACTGTGGACTGCACAGTGGACTGCACAGTGCAATGCACAGTGAAACACTGAGTAGTTTTAGTATATATATATATATCCAACACATAAACAGGGAAGTGAACGCTATTAGGCAACTAGTACCATTAATTAAAATAAAAGCTTGAACATACGCAGCAAGGACTATAAATTTATTTTACCCAAGTGTTTTTTTTTCCTTTTAAATTTTTGTTATGATTTTGTTTTACATATATATTTTTATAGATTTCATCTTTTAATATTAAAATAATTAAAATTTTAGCTTTATAATTCGTTTCGTTTTATTTTACCTTTCTATAAGATTAATATGGTTTTGCAAGTATCAAGGTAAGTCGGGTTGCACTGATTTATAAGTTTCGTGGGGTATCTTTTTTTATGGATTTCGTGGGTTTTTTTTATTCATCTTGCCTTTTTCATAGTCTATTTTTTTCTCATATAGTTAAAAAAAATAGTTTTAGAGACAAATTAGTTTATTAAACTTTATGAAGAAAGAAAAATTAAAGGATATGGGGAAAACCATTGTTCACAAATTATTTTAATAATCCACAGTGTTTTGCTTTCTTTAAAAAAAAAATTTGTTACGATTTTTTTTTGTCTATTTCATCTTTTAAAATTGAGATTGTTGAGAATTTAACTTTGTAATTTGCTTCCTTTTATTTTACCTTTATATGAGGTTAACATGGTTTATGGGTTTTATCAAGGTAACTCAAGTTGCCTCAACATGGTAGGTTGTTTTCTTTTCTTTAATTGAACTTGACTTTTTTTTATAGTCTATTTTTTTCTCATATAGTTTTAAAAAATATTTTTAGAAAAAAATCATGTTATTAATGTAAACCCCCGGTTAAAATTTTTCTGGGTTATTAAAATATGATAAATTTAAGCAATAGTAAAATGGATTAAATTAAATTAAAGAAACCTAAATTAAGATAAAAATAGTGAAATTAATGAAATGAAAAGTGAATATAGTACTAAATTGTTGAAAAGAAAAATATTTGTGGGGACAAAATGAATACGTAAGACCAAAAGAGGTCAATATTCAAAGAACAGAAGGTTAGGAGTTTATGTACAAATGATAAAAAGGGGTGGGGATAAATGTGCATTTAATAAGATGATAGCACTATAAATATCATTCTATTTTCTATCTTAGAGTGACTTGCAAGAGCAAGAGAGAGTTTAGAGAGAGGCTGGAGAGAAGACATATTGATGGCAAAAAATCCGACAACTATAACTTCATCTTCCACCGTTGGATCAAAACGATATTTAGATATGTTGTTCTCCTCCATGTCATGTACATTGTCACCGGAGGGATCTTCTATATCAGTCCCCGTTTGAGAGATATCACGGGAGGAAAATTTCTGGGAAAATACCCTTCTAGATAGTTTTCGTTGCCGACAGTTTTCTCCTCCGGCCACCGTTGAAAATACACTTTTGGCTTGGGCACTCCCCAATGCGCACGTGGCGCTTTGGGCACTCCCCAGCACACATGTGGTGCTTGGGCTGCGTCGGGTTGGAGACAAGTGGCGCTTAGGTCAGGGCTTCAGACTCAAGGGGAATGGGTCGGTCATCTGGACCCATGATCAATGGGTCTAGCGTAAGGACCCAATTCTATTGGGTCTTTCATCAAGACTCAATGTTCATGAGTCCCAAGATTCTAAATATTATTATTTCTTTTAGAAATATTTTTTTATAATTAATATTATTAATAAAATAATTAATAAATTTGAAATAAAATATTATTATTTATATTATAATTTTTTATAAAAATAAAAAGTGAGCCCACGGCGTAGTATTATTAAAAATATTCAACAATTCTAAGTATTAATATAAAAAAATATTATAATTTGCGTTGTCAATATTATTATTTTTCCTAGAATACAAAGTATTCATCTCAAAGATATTATTATTTTTGTCCTAATATTATTATTTTTATAATAATTCAAATTTTTAATATAAAAAAATATTGTTATTTATGTTCTAAATATTCTTGGTATTAAAAATAGTATTATTTGGGTTATGAATATTATTATTTTTACTATAATCAAAAGTATTAATATTAAAAATTTTATTTTTTTGTGTCATAAATATTATTATTTTTATAATAATCAATATTATTAATAAAATAATTACTAAATTAGAAAAAAATTATTTTTAATATTGAAAACAACCAAAGATTTGATTTGAAAGGTAAAATTAAAAATTACTATTAGTATTATTATTATCATCATTAATAAATTTTAAAAAATTGTTATTATTATCGAAGAAAATCACGTAGGGACACGAGGCGCTTGGCTCCTGCCTGGGGGATGGGCACACCCAGCGCACACGTGGTGCTTGGGCTCTGCCTTTGGGTTGGGCACTCCCCAGCGCACACGTGGCACTTGGGCTCCTGCCTTTGGCTTGGGCACTCCCCGCTACACACGTGGCGCTTGGGCTGTGTTGGGTTGATGACAAGTGACGCTTGGGTCAGGGCACCGGACTCAAAGGGAAGGGGTCGGTCATCTGGACCCATGATCAATGGGTCTAGCGTAAGGACCCAATTCTATTGGGTCCTTCATCAAAACTCAATGTTCATGGGTCCTCATATTCTAAATATTATTATTTCTTTTAGAAATATTTTTTTATAATTAATATTACTAATAAAATATTTAATAAATTTGAAAGAAAATATTATTATTTATATTATAATTTGTTATGGCATTTTTTTATAAAAATAAAAAGTGAACCCGTGGCGTAATATTATTAAAAATATTCAACAATTCTAAGTATTAATATAAAAAAATATTATAATTTGCGTTGTCAATATTATTATTTTTCCTAAAATACAAATTATTCATCTCAAAGATATTATTATTTTAATAATAATTCAAAGTTGTAATATAAAAAATATTGTTATTTATGTTCTAAATAGTCTTGGTATTAAAAATAGTATTGTTTGTGTTATGAATAGTATTATTTTTACTATAATCAAAAGTATTAATATAAAAATTATTACTTTTTTGTGGTATAAATATTATTATTTTTATAATAATCAATATTATTAATAAAATAATTATTAAAGTAGAAAAAAATTATTCTTAATATTGAAAACAACCAAATATTTGATTTGAAAGGTAAAATTAAAAATTACTATTAGTATTATTATTATCATCATTAATAAATTTAAAAAATTGTTATTATTATCGAAGAAAAAAGCACGTGGGGACACGTGGTGCTTGGCTCCTGCCTGGGGGTTGGGCACACCCTACGCACACGTGGCGCTTGGGCTCTGCCTTTGGGTTGGGCACTCCCTAGCGTACACGTGGCCCTTGGGCTCTCACTTTTGGTTGGTGACAAGTTGAGCTTGGGTCATGGCTTTGGACTCAACGGGAATGGGTTGGTCGTCAGGATCCATGATCAATGGGTCTAGTGTAAGGACCCAATTTTATTGGGTCCTTTATCAAGACTCAATATTCATGGGTATTAAGATTCAAAATATTATTATTATTTTTATAATTAATATTATTAATAAAATTATTAATAAATTTAAAAGAAATTATTATTATTTATATTATAATTTTTTATGACATTTTTTATGAAAATAAAAAGTGAGCCTACGGTGTAGTATTATTAAAAATATTCAACAATTTTAAGTATTAATATAAAAAAATATTATAATTTGTGATGTCAATATTATTATTTTTCCTAGAATACAAAGTATTCATCTCAAAGATATTATTATTTTTGTCCTAATTTTATTATTTTTATAATAATTCAAAGTTTTACTATAATCAAAAGTATTAATATTAAAAATTTTACTTTTTTGTATTATAAATATTAATATTTTATAATAATCAATATTATTAATAAAATAATTACTAAATTAGAAAAAAATTATTCTTAATATTGAAAATAACCAAAGATTTGATTTAAAGGTAAAATTAAAAATTACTATTAGTATTATTATTATTATTATTATCATTAATAAATTTTAAAAAAATGTTATTACTATCAAAGAAAAACCACGTGGGGACACGTGGCTCTTGGCTCCTTCCTGGGGGCTGGCACACCCCTGCGCCCACGTGGCGCGTGGGCTGTACCTCAGTGTTGGGCACACGTGGCGCTTGGGCTCCAGCCTTTGGGTGGGCACTCCTCAGCACACACGTGGAGCTTAGGCTGTCTGCCTGGGAGCTGGCCACACCCCCAGCGTGCATGTGGCGCTTGGACACGCCAAGACCCAACTATCCTTGGGCCCCGCATGCTGCAGAACCCAAGATAGCCTTAGATCATTAACTGTGCAGGGCTCAAAATAGATTTGGATCCTGCATGTGTAGGATCCAAATAGCCTTGGGTCCTGTTATTATTAGAACCCAATGTTCTATGAAAATAAAAGGTGAGCCCGCGGCGTAACACGGGCCACCTAACTAATATAATCTATAAAAAAAAAATCATTTGAATTTTGACCAGTCCAAACCTTTACCTCCTGATAGATGGATTTAGAGTTTAGTCTAATTTTACCACGCAAATGATTTTAAAAATATATTTATCAATATCAATACAATAATTTTTAATAAAAATTCATTTTAAAAGAATTTTTTTTAACAAAGACGATAGCATGAATTCAAAAAGATTTGAGAAAATCTCATAAAAAGTCCCCATTCGATAATCTTAATTAAATTTCTATTCCTCATTCCTTCTCTTTTTGGCCACCTTAATAGGTACCTAATATATCAATAAATTCTAAATCATATCATTTTTTTAGCCAATAAAATTATTAAGTAATCAAGTCAAGTTGACATGGTTTTTATTTTCCCATAAAAAATAGCCTATATATATTATATATATTTCTTCCTACAATATATTTTTTCACGTGTAGTGAGAAATTTTAATAAATTTATGAAGTTTTAATATATTACAATGTTGTCTTAATTTTATTTTTTAAAACCAAACTAGGTTTAATTGAGTCATATTTAGATGACATTAAGTTACCTACCACCCGGTTTAGTTTGAAACTCAATCTTCGTCTAGCCTCGGTTAAATTAAATAAAATTACCAAAATGCTTCTCACAACAACTCGTGAGTTGTTTATATTTTTGTATTTTTAATATATTAATAGAAATTATCACACGGTTATATTTTTTAATTTAATCTTGCTTTTATATTTATTATGAGATGTTGTCTTGAAAAACATATATTTTGGTCAAAGAATTCTCAAAGAAAAAGCAGCATGTTAATAAAATGATGGGGGTTTTAATTTGAAAGATGACTTTGTTATCCTTGTTTCAAATTCTCTAAATTTCTTTGATGATTGCTCTAATTGTTTTTATTTTTGTTTAATTAAAATCATAGAAAGAAAAAAAATTATATAAGAAAAAAAGAAATTATGCTGGCAAATGATTTTGTTTCAATAGAATTAGAATTATTATTTTTCTTAAAAGATATTGACATGTAACTAAATAAATAGAATAGAATTGTTCATCTCTTAATCTATATTTATCTCTCATCCTGGATTTAGTTTTTATTTTTTTTTAATTTTAATATTTATTAGCAATTAATTAATTTTATTAAACATGTGAAGAATCACGAGTTGATTAAGAAATTGCCGCTATGCATGCATGTTAAGAAATTGCGGTCGTAAATCAGTTTCTTTCTTTTCTTTTCTTATTTTGCAAATTGCCGTCGCAAGTGTTTTTATTCTCCATTTGTTAGCTAATAATTGTATTAAAGATTTAACACAGAATTAGGCTGCATTTAAAAATCTAGAGATAAAATACTAAGGGAATAGGATTTAAAAGTAAAGTATTATAGATATAAAAAAAGCCAGGGGATAGAATATTTGATAGGATTTGAAATTTTTTAAAATAAATGTGGATCTGATATAAATCAAATCAACATTTAAAATAAACTATACTATAAAAAAAACTAAATAATATTATACTTATAGTCCAAAGTAAGAGATGTAAGATAATAAAAATTAAATCAATGTTTGATTTTTTTTTAAAAAAAAATAGTCCAGAGTTCAAGAAATTAAAACAGAAAAAAATTAAATTCTATATGACAAATTGCCATTGGGTTATGAATGGATATTGACCACTTTTATAATAACAGGACCATGTGGTTTCCTGATACCGTCTAAACAAATCCAACAAAACGATACGCTGGCACAGGACTCGTGCACAGCTCACGCGCTTCTCGTAGTAATTCTTGTTTTTTGTTTGATAAATTTTAAATTAATATTTTTAAATAGTTTTGATGTAATGATATTAAGATTATTTATTTTTTTTAAAATATTATTTTGATATATTTTAAATTAAAAAGCATGTTTAAAAAGAATTTTATACCATATTACCAAACATATAATTAGTATTGTAGGTGTAAAAAAAATTGAAAATGAGAAATTTTCTACTTCTCAGGTCACAAGTTGAGTAAGTCAACCAAGATTGACTTGAGTTAATACTAAATAACATCATTTTAGATTTTTTTAGATCATGTCTGGCAACGTGGTTGGCCGTGCTTTTGCAAAAAAAAATGATTTTTTTCTTCAAATTAATTGTTTTTTGGTGTTTTTGAATCGTTTTAAAGTGCTGATGTCAAAATAAGTTTTAGAAAATAAAAAAATATATTATTATGATACATTTTCAAGCGAAACATTTTAATAAATAATTATTGTCACAGCGTCAAACACTATCTTAGCCAAGTTAGGTCTCACTTGAGTTTTAACCGCGTTCACTAATTCATATATTTATATGATTTATTGGTTGCCCATTCAATTTTCATCAAATTTGATATGAAACCTGATTTAGATTGAATCCCAAGTTATTGGATTATTGAATCAACTTTATACTGGTTTTATAAAATTGATATCAATGCCAAAATTTGAAAAATTTTAACTACTAAGAGTTTGTTTAGTATTGTGATAATGATTGTTTTTCAAAGTATTTTTTATTTAAAAATATATTAAAATAATATATTTTTTTATTTTTCTAAATTTATTTTTGATACCAAAATATTAAAATGATATAAAAATAAAAAAATATTTTTTTTTAAAATATTTTAAATATAAAAACAAATATGCTAACCCCGAACCAATTCCAGCAGTAGGGTAAACCGGAAAAGAAAAAAAAAATCTCTACCTTTCTCTTTCTTTATTTGTCTCACTCACAATCATACTCACATTTAAATAAACAAATAACCCCTTCTTCCTTCATTGCAAATATCAGTTTCTCTTTCACAGTCATACTTGGTCAAAAATATCACCGAAACCCATTGACAACGCTCGTCTACTGCCACCAGAAACTATCAAATTGGGTGTAAATGAAGAAAACAAGACAGCTGAATCATTGCCTCCTTCTGCAGATCCGATTATTGATTACATCTCTTCTGAGAATCTTGAACCCATTTCAGATCCTGAATCCAAGATCAATGTAAATGTTTTTTGGATCTTTTCGTTAATTTTAGACCAAACCCAGATGCCATTTTACTTTAGACTTTGAGGGTTTTTGTTTGTGTGTGTATCAATAAATTTGGGTTTTTTTTTGTGTTTTTTGCTTTATTTTTTTCAGGGTTTAGTAGAAGAGTTAGATTCAAAGGATTGGATAAAAGGTTTGCGAGTCATTGAATGATGTTAGGAGATTTGCACTCTATCATTCGTTGCTCTTGCTGCCAATCTTGTATGTATTATTATTGTTTTTTTTTTGAATCGTTTTGGCATATTTGACAGTTTTTCAAGTGTTCTGATAATGGGGTTGTGGCTACATATGTTATTATAGGGAAAAGGTAATGTTAGTAGCGGTGAAAGCTATGAAGAATCCAAGAAGTGCTTTGTGCAAGACATCTATCATGGCTTCATCTGATATTTTCAAGGTCTTTGGTGACCAGTTGCTTGACTCTACTATTAATGCATTTGATAACTTGGTGAGGACTGGGGACCTTTTGTTCTTCGATTCGTAACTAATTTGCATTTTAATTTTATTATTTTCATGAGGGTTCTGTTTAGAATTGTGGTTAATGTGTTTGGATTTTAATGTGGTTGCACAGCTGTTGCAACTACTACTGAAAGCTTCTCAAGACAAAAGGTTTGTGTGTGAAGAAGCAGATAGAGCACTGAATGCAATGGTGAAATCCGTGACTCCTCTGCCTTTGCTCAATAAGCTACGGCCTTATGTTAGCCATTCCAACCCCAGAGTCAGGGCTAAAGCTGCCATAACTATCTCTAAATCTGTCTCCAAGATGGTAAAACTTGTATAAGGCTATTTCTTTTGTGTTTGATATTGCCAAGTTTAGCTTGTAAAGGGGAGAATGATATTAATTGGTGGGAATTTATGTGGGTAAATTTCAGGGCCTGGAAGGAATGAATGAGTTTGGATTGGTTTCGCTGGTTCAAATGGCTGCAGATTTCTAAAAACTATGCTTATGTGTCTTGTTTTGTTTTATATGTATAAAGAAATCTAATGTGATTGATGTTTTGACAATTTGAAAAGCTCTTCAATTAAATATTAATTATTTCTATACATCTTATAAAGGTTGAATTGTGGAATATTTAATGTCATTACTTACTTGAATTAAGGAAAAACAATATCATGAGACTTGCTTACAAGGTGATTTTAATTACATTTTAAATGTTTGTAATATTATTTTTTCTATAAACTTTACACATATTTTTATAAGAAGATGAATGATGTCGCAAATCATTTGAATGAATTTAGTTTTTTTAATTTTATACTCTTGATTATGCTCATGGGTTAATATAGAAGTTTTTAAAATTTTGTTTGATTCATGTTTTATTTGATACTATATTTATTGCTCGTCTTTCTCATCTTATTTAGCCATTTTATTAATGGCTATAAACACCTCTTAAGTGTCTTGAGCCTATAACTTACATAGATTTATTAAAAAAAAAATTATATCATCGAGATTTTGCAACTCTTTCAATGTTTATAATGAAGTCCCCAAATAAAAATCCACTAGTTGTTTTATGGAAAAGTTATGTAAACTTCATGTGATCACTCATTTGTTGACTAAAAGCGAAAGAAGTATCTGATTAAAAATTCATGCATACATTAGGGACCTAATTGAGATGAAAATTAGGATGGAGAGCTAATCAAGATTTACCTCAAAGGGTAGGGACTTATAAGAGGTTTGCCCAAAACCCAGTCATATGAGCAACGTGTGGTTCAATGTAGATAAAATGTAGACGGCATGTGAGCAAAAGAACTAACTTTTGTTTCCTTCTCGACAGAGATCGCTCTCCCTGCTGAAAACCCAAAAGCAACAGAGATCCCTTACCAATTTCAACAGGTAAAGCAATCCCAGTTTCATTTTTTTAAAGTAAAGTTTTTTGGTCATTTGTTTGCTTTTACAATCAGGGTTCGCGTAGAACTCATTAATTTTCACTATACTGTTTTTTATTTTTATTTTTAAAATTTTATGATCTGGTTCTTGCTAACTGTAATATAGTAATGGAATTTTGGAGCTAGATTTTCAGTTTTTTTTTGGTGAGTTTTCAGTTTTAGGATTTTGGATGCATTTGGAAAACGTTAGTGTTTGTTTAATGTTCTGAACATATATGTATTGGCAAACTGATAGCAAGTTTATTGCTTTGTGCTTAGTTTGATTGATGATGGGAAGAATCCAGATGAATTCACAAGGGGTGTTATAAACAGCTGCATCACAAAAAATGAAGTCACCAAAGAAAAAACTGATGCCTTCAAGGTACTTCTTTGATTCCCACTATGATATGTTGTTTTCTCTGGATGTATTTGTGCAATATGTATTCCATTAGATATTCATGCGTACAATTTGCTTTGAGTGTATTTGATAAAATTCATTATATAACCATTGATTTTATAGAGTTTACGCAAGCATTTAGTGGAGGAACTTGAACAGACTTTTCCAGATGAAGTTGAATCATACAGGGAGATACGTGCAGTGTCAGCTGCTGTAAGTTATATTTATGACATATTTATTGCTTTGTGCTTTTTTATGATGAACAGTGAAATTATCTAGTGTTTATTAACCTACCAAACAGAGCCAAAACCGGGAAAAAAAACCGAGCCAAACCGAGCCAAACTGGTTTGAACCGGTTTTGTCCAAAAAAACCAAATCGAAACCGGTTGGTTTGAACTGGTTTCGGTTTGTTTTTATTTTAAAAAAATTCAGTTTGGTTACTTTTTTTTGATAAAAACCGAACCGAACCGAAAATGATCACCTCTAAGTTGTGGTTGTCATGATATTGTTAATTGTTGATTAGTTGTTGGTAAGTTAGATTAGTGCTATGTTACAATTTATGAGGTGCTGTTGATTTTGATGCTTTCTAGACATGGGCATTAGTATAAGTCTAAGGAGAATCATGCACCAGGATGGATTTAATTACTTTGATGATAATATTATCTCAAAAAAATAGAAACACCAGTATAACTCCCAACTTCTTTTTGTCTTTCTTTAATGTTTCTTTTGAGTAATGACAACATAAATTATGTTTGATTCTTAAATTTGGCATAATGTTAAACATTTTTCTTAATGGTGGCTTTCGTCACCTGTCTGAATCTAGATTGCTAATAGTTTGTAGGTATATAATTGATTTATTCCAACCAATGTTGACTTATTCTAGATATTTCAATATTGGAGATGTGTGTCCATGGTTTTTAAGTTTCTATGGATAATTAATCATAATAACATATGAATACGAAAATAAAATATGCAGTATAGTATGAAAAGTTGATAACACATTAGCAACTTTTTTTTATATATATTTTCGAGGCTAAACAGTCAAGGGTTGAAATCAAACATAATTTGATTAAACGGTAAGAAGGAGAACCCATCAATGAATCTGCACCGCGTGACACCAAATATAGAAAGAGCATTGATGAGGCCGGCGTAAGCTCTGTTCTGTAAGCTTTTTTTTAACCTAAAATGAGAAATTTTGGTAAATGGATCATCTCTCCTAGTTCAACGCAGTAAAAAGTAAAGCATACATGTATATTTGACTTCACCGTTTTATGATTTGTAAAGTGAGCGTTGGTGAATTCCGTCCCTTCATCACATTAAAAAGATTTCATTTTACAGTCAAATTGATTAATATTATATATTTGTAAAAATTACAGCTGTACATGATCAGTTTGGTTTGATTTTAAAAATATAAATTAGATCAAATTAAAAATTAATTCAAACTAAATTGGTTTAGTTCCATTTGAGTTTTTTTTTTGTATAAAAACCAGTAATCCAGAAACGTTATGCACGTCTTACACCTAACAAAGTATAACTGGAAATTTATAGAAGGTGCACACAAATAAACTCTAGATCTAGCAAAACAAATAAATAATTAAAAATAAACAAGTAAACAAAACACAAGATTTTATAATTTCAAAAAAAAAAAATTAAAATCCTAACAACAAAAATTAATTTCAATTAGATCGTGAATAAAATCTGTAAAAATTACAGATGAATCCAAGCACATCTTAGAAAGAGATTAAAAAGAAATACATGGCTGAACTTGAGAGAGTGTTGTTCATCGATGAGCTGGAGATTAGTGGAGACAAAAACAAGCATGCTACTAGCAGGACCAGAAAGCTGGTAATCAACGGTGGTGATGAGATGCTTGCACTGCTAGAAAGGAAGAGCAATAAGTTTAGCAATGATATTCTAGGATCCTATTAATTTTGATCAAATTGTTTTTTTTCCAAAACTGCAACATCTTTTCTTTTTATATTTACATTGACCAACTTTCACCTTCTGCATATATCTATAATTCTTTAGAACCTTTGGTGTTTCCCATTCCTTGTCATCGTCATCTTCCTTTACGAAAGTATTTGGTCATTTGTGTGTGTGTGTGTGTGTGTGTAAGAAAATTTGGATAGAATTCAGTCACATATGGATAGAAAGATTATTTAACTGAAAACTTTTGAAACTCAAGTCAAAATTCATTCAACTTTTTGGATGACAAAATCGAGACTATGACTATTTATATAGTTGAAGGTCATTTTTAAGGTTTTTCCTTTTGAGTTTGTTGATATGTTAAGATAACAATTTATTCATTTATATAACAAGAAAGATGATAGAAAATTTAAAACTAGTATTTTCTAATAACATAGAATGATTGTCCTTAATTTGGATAATAATTAATTACTTTATATAAGAAGAAAGATGACAAAAAATTGTTTTGATAATAAAAACTAATATTTTTCTAATAATATAAAATGGACGGACTTAATTTGGATCTGATCATGATTATATATATCTATATTCCCTTTTCTCTTACGGGCCAATACTAAACACATCAAAAGCTAACATTTTCTAATTTATAACAAAAAAAATTATATAAAGCACTTACTAATAAAGGAAATGTAAAAAATGTACCAAACTTTTTTTCTTGTTTGAAAATATTAAGGACACTACCAAAATTTTTATATTTACTGACTGAATTTTTTATTTATTATTTGTACTATCATTTTATTGACAATTAATCTACCGACGAGATCACGGATGAAAATGCTTTGCCAGTAAAACTCTTGTTGGTAATTTTTTGATTTGTTGGTAATAAAAAAATATTATTATTGATGGATTTACTGACGGGTAAAGCTTGTAAGAAAAATTACTCGTTTTATTCTGTTGGTATTTTCCTCGGAAAACTTGTTATATAACTGACAGAAATATCGTATGTAATTCTATCGGTGATTATTTAAAAATATATTTTTTAAAAAATCTATCTAACAAAATTAGAAGATAATTAAATTATTATAAATCAACACTTCTTAAAACTCATGAACTAAGTTGCTTGGAAAAAAAGAGAAGAAAATCAACTCAAACAAATTTGCAACAAACAAATAACACATAAAAATAAATACTTGAGAAGACCTATTTCAGAATCTATAATCTAGTAACAAATAAAATAATTTAATTTAAATTTAACAACAAAATCGGAAAAAAAAATCCAATAAAATTGATCTTATATGAAAACAAATTTTATAACAACATTCACACACTTATTAAGAACATAAAAAATTATAAATAAATAAAAACAAATATGATGCAGAAAAATACAAAAAAAAATAAGAAAGAAGAAAAATCTTACCTTAATGTAGTTGCAAGTGAAGCTGAGAAGTGAAAAGAAAAAATAAATTCATAAAGTATGTTAATTAAAAAAACAGAAAAGAGGAGAAGACATACCTAAGTGTGGAGAAAAAAATGAGTTGAGAAGAGAAGAGAAAGAAAGAAAGGGATGTTGGTGTTTTTTACATAAGGAGAAGAAAAAGAAGAAGAGGTGTGTCTGTTGTGAAATGAGGGGTTCTAGTTTTTTTTATTAGGATATTTTACTGACGGAAAATTAAATATTAATATTTTTAACCATTCTATAGTGATTTTGTTTGTAATGTTTAATTAAAATTTTCAATTTAATCAAAAATTTTCAGAAACTGCCAAATATTATCGACGACTTTTCAATTCATCAATGATTGTCTGTACTATTTAATTAAAATTTTAATTTAATCAAAAATTTTCAAAAGCCTGTCAAATAACAGTGATAATAATATCATGACAACCACAACTTAGAGGTGATCATTTTCGGTTCGGTTTGGTTTTTATTTAAAAAAAAAGACTCGAATGGAACTAAACTAGTTTAGTTTGATTATTTTTTAATTTGATTTAATTTATATTTTTTAAACCAAACCAAACTGATCATTTACAGTCATAATTTTTACAAAAATGTAATTAATCAATTTGACTGTAAAATGAAATCCTTTTAATGTGATGGAGGGACGGAATTCACCAACGCTCACTTTACAAATCATAAAACGGTGAAGTCAAATATGCAGGTCTGCTTTACTTTTTACCACGTTGAACTAGGAGAGATGATCCATTTACCAAAATTTCTTATTTTAGGTTATTGCGTTGTAGTTTTGGGAAAAAAACAATTTGATCAAAATTAATAGGATTTCAGAATATCATTGCTAAACTTATTGCTTTTCCTTTCCAGCAGTGTAAGCATCTCATCACCACCGTTGATTGCCAGCTTTCTGGTCCTGCTAGTGGCATGCTTGTTTTTGTCTCCGCTAATTTCCAGCTCGTCGGTGAACAACACACTCTCAAGTTCAGCTATGTATTTCTTTTTAATCTCTTTCTAAGGTGTGCTTGGATTCATCTATGATTTTTACAGATTTTATTCACGATCTGATTGAAATTAATTTTTGTTGTTAGGATTTTAATTTTTTTTGAAATTATAAAATCTTGTGTTTTGTTTACTTGTTTATTTTTAATTATTTATTTGTTTTGCTAGATCTAGGGTTTATTTGTGTGCACCTTCTAGAAATTTCCAGTTATACTTTTTGTACTATACTGTATATTTTATTTTCATATTTATATGTTATTATGATTAATTATCCATGGAAACTTAAAAATCATGTACACACATCTCCAATATTGAAATATCTAGAATAAATCTACAAATTATTAGCAATGACGAAAGCCACCACTAAGAAAAATGTTTAACATTATGCCAAATTTAAGTACAAATCTTGATTCAACTGACATATTACTATATTGATTATTTTCATAATTGAACTATAATTTTAATAACAAAAGATGCAGATGAACAAAAGGTACTTAGAGGGATCAAGTGCAAGGATTTAACGTATGTATAAAAAAAAAAGCAAAATATAGACTATTGAATGACATTTAAGCTTACCATCTCCATTAATATTGTTGGCGGATAAGACTATAAATGTGTACTTTCCGACTGTGATGGTGAGGATTGAGTAGATAATGACCGATAAGACTCCTAAAATGTCATCAGGGTCTTGGATACCATTGGGAAAGGTGCTCGCCAGCACATACAAAGGAGACGTGCCTAAGTCACCAAACACGACTCCAATGCATTGGAATGCCAAGTGTAGAACGCCGAACCAATGTTTCTCCTGCATAATAAACTTCAAGTTTTAATTAATTATTCATGGTCGTATTTGTGTGAGTGTGTATAGTTTAGGTTTACTGAACATTAAAAAAAAAACAAAGAAAAATAAAGTTCACAAAAACATGAGAAATCTCTAAATAAGATTGAATTCTAATATCCCCTTCTGGGCCAAGCCCGGTCCAGAAGGCAAGGCTGGGCCAGGATCCGCCTGGCCCAGCAACCAAAACGGGCGGGGAGAATTATTTTCCCCCCGCCCCTGCATGCAGAACGCTATTCGTTCTGCATGCAGAGAAGAAGAAAAATAAATACAAGAATGAGGGGGAAGAAGAGTGACCTGGTGCGGGGGAGGCGGTGGCTTGCTGCGTTTCTGGCGGTGCTGTGGCGGAGGCCGGTGGCGGTGTCTTGGCTCACGGACGGCGGCTCCAATCGGCGGCGGCGGTGATACTTTTTTAGTGTTTTCCCATGATCCTCCCGGTTTGTTTTCGTTTCTTCTCCTTCTCTCCTGTTTTCCTCCCCTTTCTTTGATTTTTTCTCCTTTTTCTTTAGCTTTTCCTCTCTTTCTGTTCTTCTTCTTCTTCTTCTTCTCTCTCTCTCCTCTCTCCGTTCTCTCTCTTTCGGGTCTTTCTCCTCTCTCCCTGCAACAGCTGTGTTGGGTGCTATTTATAGAGCAAGTGAGTGTGGCTTTTGCTGTGGCGCATGGGGAGCGGGTCTCGCGGCGGCTGGTCGGCCATTTGGGTGCTACTGTCGAGGTTCGGCTCCCCCGGCTTTCTGGCAGGCGCGCGGCGGGTGGTTGGCCAGTGTCTTCGGTCGGTGGTCCAATGGCGTGGGGCTTCGGGTTGGTGGCCTCGAGGAGAGAGCGGCTGGTTTAAAGAAAAAAACCATTTTTCTTCCTTCTTCTGCATCGCGTCCAGGGAAGAAGAAGAAAGGGGAACAGTGCCGTTCAAAACGGTACCGTTCGGTCCTCTTCTTTTTCTTTTTTTTTTATGTATGAAACGACGTCGTTTTGGATAAAACGCGTCGTTTCAATTAAAAATGGCGCCAGAACGCGCCAAATTTCAAATCAGCCCTCAATTATCTTTGGTTTATTTCAATTGTGTCCCTACCAATTTCGGTCTCTGCCCCTCATAGTTGGCCGCGTGTTTTACTTCAGTCCTTGGCCTCTGATTTATGCAATTGAGCCCTCAATTGATTAATAAACTTTCAATTTCTTCAATTAGGCCCCTGAACCGAATAATTGCAGCCCCTCCATTTACGCGCCTCTTCCAATTTGGTCCCTGGTTTCAGATTTTCTCAATTAAGTCCCCAATTGGCCCTTAAACTTCAATATTTATGCAATTAAGCCCCTGATTTGACCTAATAAATTCCTAAAAAATATATTTTGGCCCCAGAACTTAAATTTCTTCCAATTAAAGCCTAAATTGACTTAAAAATCAATTTATCATGCAATCAAATCCTCTATAAATTCAATTAAACCTTCAATAAAATCCAATTGAGTCCATAAACATCCAATTTTGGCCTTTTCTCTTCAAATTAAATTCTCTTCCAACAGGGCTCTCCTCATTCAAGTATATACTGTAAAAAATTTCACTCCTTGTCTTTTCGAACCTCCTTAGTCAATTTTTATGATTCTTTTCTGAGCGCTCCCACCTCTTATTATTTTTCTAATTTCTTCCGGCTATATATATAT
>Ga0325410_1000581_pt1 | contig 38432 bp, 18 predicted proteins | sample PopdelMetagenome_16_FD_206182 | JGI IMG/M metagenome (GOLD analysis project Ga0325410, IMG submission 206182) | Populus deltoides microbial communities from Bellville, Georgia, United States - Xylem-PdIQD-R3 | ecosystem: Host-associated > Plants > Phyllosphere > Stem > Wood/Secondary xylem...
AGTTACAAGCACAGATTCTTGTTCTCTTCTTGGATCCCCACAGCCTCAGTTCAATCCTGGCACTGCAGGAGTCGGCCAAGTTTTGATTTGGGAATTGAAGGTGAAGATTGAAACAGTGCAGCAGCAGAAGGACTTAAAAAAAATAGCCGCAGCAGGTGGAAAGGCAAGTAGAATTTTGAAGAAAGCAGCAGTGAAGCACCCAACCTATGCTTCTTGGGGGAGTGTTGTTAATGCCCAAGTCAAAGCCAAGCTGACACCATCTTCTAAATTAATATAACTTATGAGAGTTTTGATGGTTAAATAGTTATGATTTTGAATTTTATTATTTTTATTTATTTGATAAAAATTAAGTACAATATAATGTAGATTTGTACAAGTTTTAAGTCTAAAGAGTTTTCACTTGAGGGGGTGTGTTAAAGAATAATATAAATCATATCTTGAAACCTCAACTAATAGCTTAAGTTATTGAGTTGAGATGGTTCTTTAACACTTATGATGTTCTAAAAAATCCAAATAACTTAAGAGTAAGGCTTATGTGTTGAATAATTGATTAATCTTTTGGCTCTAATAATTTAATCCATTATTTCTAGTCAAATTACCTAGTAGTTGGTACCTAGTAAATCAAGGTGACAGATGATTGTTACTTGCAATTTTTTTTTTGTAAATTTAAAAACTCTTAAATGCTTAAGTGTTTTTTTATAGTGAGAAAGTGCAATAAAATTTTAGAGAAATAGACTCTGAAAATATATATACTAAAAATATTAAGAATGAATAGATTGTGAACCTGGAACTTGAAGGATTCATAAGGTATTTATAATCCAATAGAGGTTATGTCTAAGGAAGAAGGGGTAATTTTCTTAGCTGTATTTAAGAGAGAATGATCATTCTCTTGGCCATGTTCAAGAGAGATGATATCATTTATTACCAGAATTAATAGTTTTACCAACGGAATTCTTTGTTGGTATTTACACTAATAATCCGTTGGCAAAAAATTTATTGATAGATTTATAGATGGAATATGTTCGTCGATAATGTCAAATCTGTTGGTAAAAAAAACACCGATGTTTTTATAGACGGAATATACGTGCTAAAAAAATTTACCTGTTTTAATATTTTCATTGGTAATTTGCAATGAAATTTATTGTAATTTTATTCAAATTCTCTGTAAATCATCGAAGAAATAATTCCTTCGGTGATGTAATAATATTGTAATGGCATAAGAAATAAATTGTTCGTCTTGTCTTTGGAATATATTAACAAAAAAAAAATGCTAATACTAGTTATAAAAAATAAAGTAAGGAGATTGAATATTACACCCTTAAAGGTGTCCATACGTAAAAGTTACCTATTTTATTTTAATTCATGGGAAAATCATCTAGTTTATTCTTGTGAATTATGACCTTTCATATAATTTTAAAAAAACATAAGTTCAAGGATTTCTAGAGTTATATATGTTATAAAAAAATGGATCCATGTTAAAATTTATTCCATATTTACAATTCTTTTAAATTAAACTTCTTCAAATTATGAACAATAATCAAATTAAATTCAGAAAATAAAAAAAATAGAGAAATAAATATACATACATAAAAGGAAAAAAACAATTATGATTTTTTTTTCATGTGTGTAAGTATAAACCTTTCCTAAAAATCAATCTTTTTACATTTACATTTGTGCTTAAATCAATTATATTTACATGTCCATAAATGAGTTGATCCATCTATAAATTAAGTAAGTGTATTTAATTAATTCTATCTTGACCAAATTAACCAATTAAGTGATAAAAGTTCAATCAAAATACAATTAAAAACAACTTCTAACATTAAAGTTCATGACTTTTTAATTTAATCCATATCCAAATAAAATCCCATCCAATTTTCCTTTTTAGATAGCAATTTGATGTCATACCAACTCGAAATTAACAAGAATTGGAATAACCAATTAAGTGATAAAAGTTCAATCAAAATACAATTAAAAACAACTTCTAACATTAAAGTTCATGACTTTTTAATTTAATCCATATCCAAATAAAATCCCATCCAATTTTTCTTTTTAGATAGCAATTTGATGTCATACCAACTCGAAATTAACAAGAATTGGAATAACCAATTAAGTGATCAAAGTTCAATCAAAGTACAATTAAAAACAACTTCTAACATTAAAGTTCATGACTTTTTAATTTAATCCATATCCAAATAAAATCCCATCCAATTTTCCTTTTTAGATAGCAATTTGATGTCATACCAACTCGAAATTAACAAGAATTGGAATAAAACTTTTAATTTTGTACCAATTAATCTCAAATCAAATTACAAGAAGGTTTTGATTGTAACAATTAAAATTTGGTTATAAATTTGTAATTATAGCATGGATTACATGAAGGGAGATTACAACAGTCTTACCTTACAGCAGTCTTACCTGATAGTGTGCAAAACGTCCGATTGGCTACTTGCTTGCATGAGAGCTGGGCAAAGGTTGAATTGGGACGGTTCAAATGGTAAAGAACAAAAAAGGAGTGGACGAAGCAGATGATCTGGTGCATGTTTAATTTGTGCTAATGAACGCCTTTTTTCTTTTTCTTCAATTGAGAGGGAAACCTATTTATAATGTTAACACTCAAGTTTTTAAGCTTGCTCATAAAATCAAGGAATATCGATCTTCCTCTTTAATTTTTTTTTCTCTTCCCCTCACTCATATGATCTTTTCGAATTCCCTATCACAGTAGATTGATGGGCCTTTTCTTATATATATTGTCTAATAATTGGATTTGTGCTACTACGTACACATACTCTATATTTTCCCCTCATCAATTCTTGATTTTCAAGATTCCTGCTCACGGATGAAGTGATTCGTTCAACTTTAATGGTAACAGAGAACTTTAATTTCATATGGGCAGATTATAGGACTCGTCATCATTTACGGAAGTTTCTGATCACAAGAAAATCAAGTATTTAAGAGCATGAGGTCTACCTGTTGATAAGTCCTTCATTTGCTTCATATTGACCCATGCATTTTATGTACGGAAGTTTCTGATCACAAGAAAATGAAGTTTTTAAGAGCATGAAGTACCCTTTGACAAGTACTTCATTTGCTTCATTACGCATGCAATTATGGAATAAAGCTAGGCTTTCCAAGTCCTGGACCACAAATATAGAATCCCAGTTATTATCCCATAATTTTTCTTGCATTCAGTACCTTATGCTTTTATATGCTAACTGTACATTATTGGCATATTATGTCCTTGTTTGGATTTGTGCTACTACGTACACATACTCTATATTTTCCCCTCATCAATTCTTGATTTTCAAGATTCCTGCTCACGGATGAAGTGATTCGTTCAACTTTAATGGTAACAGAGAACTTTAATTTCACATGGGCAGATTATAGAACTCGTCATCATTTACGGAAGTTTCTGATAACAAGAAAATCAAGTATTTAAAAGCATGAGGTCTACCTGTTGATAAGTCCTTAATTTGCTTCATATTGACCCATGCATTTTATGTACGGAAGTTTCTGATCACAAGAAATAAAGTTTTTAAGAGCATGAAGTCTACCCTTTGACAAGTACTTCATTTGCTTCATTACGCATGCAATTATGGAATAAAGCTAGGCTTTCCAAGTCCTGGACCACAAATATAGAATCCCAGTTATTATCCCATAATTTTTCTTGCATTCAGTACCATGGCATATGATGTCCTTGTTTCTTCAGCTTCTTCGGCTCCAAATCCACGTGAAGACAACGATACTCGAAATCCACGTGAAAACAATAGTTTTCTTTCTCTGAGAGTTTATGTTTGAAGGGTATGGTGGTTAATTAGCTATCTATCAAGCTTGCATGAGGGCTCTCATCAATATGTATGTATGATCGATCATGCCTGACATCAGCATCAACACCTGGAGTTTGTAGTTGAACATTGACGCGAAGTCAATAAGATGATCACGAGAATCTTGCTCTGCTTGTTATTCTAAACTTCATCATGTTATCTCCACTTTCCTGTTCAAAGCCTATGACTATATTAGACATTAATTATACATGAATTATTCTCTCAATTAACCTGTGATCTTTGAAATTTGAAATTGAAGAATTTGTTACTATATATATATGCTCCTCATGTAGCAGGTCTAACCATCAATGTATTTGAAATCTTGATCATTCTCAAGGAAAAAAAATTCTCAAGGCCAGAAACCAGAGGAGAAGAGAGGTTTTAGATATTTGAGTGCTAGAAATCATGTCAGCATCAATAGAGGCTTTAGCTATGGCAGGTGTGGATTATCTTATACACAATTTGGACATTGAAGAATGGGAGCAAGAGGAGTTGGAGCTGCCTCCACCACATTTACTAGCTGAGGAGGAGGAGGAGGAGAAAGTTGAAAGTTGAAAGAAATAGCAAGGACAGCTTTCCTATATGTCGATGTTGGCTCTCCTGCGTCTGGAAAAAAAGATGGTGCTCGAAGTGATTATGTGATCACTGAGCAACCCCTGAATATCATCCAATAAAGTAGGTCAAGGGAGAATCTCATGTAATTAAGAGGATATGACCAAATGATGCTGAGACTCGTATGGTGGCAATAATGGATATCTGCAGTTCTTGTCTGTTAGTTTAGAAAATATTGTTGGTTGTTAGTTTTGATTTCTTTCTGTTTTTTAGAGCTAGCTTCATATGATTCTTTGGTTTGGAGATTCCGAATCAGATTTTAACATGGTTAGCTCCTGCATAGTTTTTTCTTTTTCCTTTTATCAATGGATTCTTTAGTTCATCCTAAAAAAATATTTGAATAGAATTTAGACATCTCAAAATTTGCAGCCAAATAAAGCTAGTCGGTCTATTGGTTTGTAAATTCGGTATATCATATGATATTATTTTCCTTTTTCCTTTGACACAACATAAATTGAAAATATCAAACTTCAATTGCTGTATAATATATAACCACACCGAGGTGGCGCGCGCTGCAATCTCAGGAAGTTGAAGTGACAAATGTTGAATACATTTTGTGATATTGCTGACAAAGAAAGAAAGCAAAACCTCTTTTAAATTTTTGTTTTTTCACTTTAAAGGATGATGTGCCTAGCTAAATGGAGCCAAAAGAATGTTTTAATGACATGTTCTCTAACATGTTCATTTTCAACTCTAGGGATCTTATTAGCAGTGAGTACTTCTATGAAACCGAAGCTTGGAAAGGCTCATGCAAAGTGTACTCGGAAGGGTTTTGAACAAGAAAATTGCAAAGGGAACAAAGAATCTATTTAAACATGCTCAGTCAATAGAATTGATGTTTCAGAAACTACTCTTTCTGGTTTTCCTGCATCGAGGTCAGAATGGCAAAAGGGTGGGGAGTTTTTTATGCCTATCCCTTCTCGAATTGTAACATTCCAAGCTCTGAACTTCTGTTAGGAGATATCATTGTATTACCTCAATTCCCTTTGAATCACAGCGAAACTTTATATTATTCTTGGGATAGGTTAAAAGAATAGGCCCTAGTTTCTTGATGTGCAGTTGGTATAAAAAAATGTATTCAGCTGGCATTGATTATGATGCTGCAAGCTCCACGGAAAAGGAAAAAAACATTTTTTTTTTTCATTTTAGTCAATAGTGTGGCATATAAAGCCAATTAATTTTTTTATTTTAGCAAATATTTAAAGTTAGTTTGAGAAATTAGTAGATGTGAAATGTGAAAAACCCTTGTTACTCAAAAAAGCAACAGGCAATCACTATGCCATAATGGAAGAAGCAACCCGGTTCGCCAAGGTACGTATTTCTGAGTTTGTAAATTGCAGGGCTGACCTTGTGTCTATTGTGATAAATATTATTTTTTAAAAGTATTTTTTTAAATATATTAAAATAATATTTTTTAAAAATAAATTATTTTGGATATTAATACATCAAAATAGTATAAAAATTAATTTAAAATAAAAAAATTCAAAATTTTTCAAAAACATATACTTTCTCAGTCGTCAGCGGGCTGGATGGAAATTTAGATGGTATCTATATGCTGCACGTATGCTGGCTCTTTGCCTGTAATCTTTTTTTTTTTTTTTGGAAATTAACTAGTTTTCTATTTCCTATTCAGGCAAAAAAGATGAAAAGAAGAAAAGAAGAAAGAAAGCGTTTTTCCTATTACAAGCAGGCAAAGAACAGTATTCCCTATTTAGCACAGATATACGTAAATTATACAGACTGCTTTTCCTTTATCTTAAACTTCAATTCACCTATATATACTTTTCTGAAGTACCAACAAGAGAGAAGTATATATTTATAACTTATTCAGCGCTGAAGTATTTTACAAAATATTTACTGGTTAGTAGTTTGAACTCGAGTTTTGACCCAAAAAATTATCGATTCACTCATTAGTTATGCATGGAATTCGATAGTTCTCAGATTTTTATGCTTAATTCATCCACTGACGTGTTTTTTTGAACTGTATTGCTAAAGCCTCCAGTTATGAAGAAGATTGTGTTGAGCATCGATAAGTGCTGTAATTGCGAAGGATGCAGGAAGAAAGTGGACAGAATTTTGTCCGAGACCAAAGGTGAAATTATGGAGTCTGTGTAGTTCATGTAATATACGTTTTATATTTCAGTATTAATGGACCTGATTGATGGGGGTCCTTGTGTTTATAGGGATGGAGGGCAATGCTACACGATCCTGGAATGCGGATAACCTGCTCACCATCACCATGACCGGTACCATAGACATTCAAGCCTTGACGGATAGATTCTGGAAAAGGATGCATAAGAAGAACGTGGATGTGAAGATCTTGGCTTTGAAGGATGAAGGCGAGAAGAAAGTTGGCTCTAAAAGTTCTTCAAAAGAGAAGCCAGTTGAGAAATCCGACCCTGAAAGTTCAGAGAAAGATGACAGTACTAAAAGCTCCTCGGAAGAGAAGACCAGTAAGAAGGCTGACCCTTCAAAAGATCAGACGCCCAATACGAAAGTTGACACTACAAATTCTTCGAAAGATAAGAAGGCAATAAGGAAGCTGACACTGCAGGTTCTTCAAAAGATAAGAAATCCAATGAGGAAGCTCACACTGAGGAGATATTTCTCAATTTATTTTATTAAATGTAAATATTTTTTTTTATTTCTCAGTTAAAAAGAAAATCATGATGCTGAAAAACACATGTCATGGTTTGGCTGATATAAAACCGATCTAAATAATAAACTTTTCATATAATTTTCACACAGTAAACAGGAAAAAAAAATTGTAAAGGGGAAAAAAATAATAGAAACAAACTAAGCAAATGTACCGTTGCCGCTGGTCCGCTAACGAATCATATTTTTATATTTTACTATTTTTAATTAAAATTTAAATAAACTAAAATTAAATTTAAAAAATAATATTGATTATGCTTTAAGAAAAAGCAAAACACATATATCGGCTAATTTAAATTAAAAATAAAATAGAAGAGAGCACATAATTTCTTATAACACCCTTTAAATTTAAATGGATTAATTGTTTCGGTAAAACATCAAATATATCTATGCTCAATAATAGCTTAAACAATTTTATTTTATCTATTTTACTTATATTTTCAATATATATTTATAGGGAGTTAACTAACCTTTTGAATTATGAATATCAATTGAAAAAATTATTGATTCAGATAACTATTTATTTCTTAAATTATAAGAGTTCAACGTTATAAACTATATATAACATAATAAGACTTGATCATCTACACTTAATATTAATTTATAATTCTTTAACACCAATATCTATTTTAAACAGTCACAAGTGATTTTTAACAAGAACAAAAAGATCTCAAACTATGCATATATATTGAATTGAAAAATAATTAAAAAATAAATTACTATTAAAAAATCATTTTAAATTTAGGTTATTTGCAGTGAAGAAAATGTTATCACTAAAAACAATAGTTAATGAATGTTTAAATTTCAGTAAAAAAATTATTCAGATATTTTAAAAACCATACGTGGCATATTGATACATTTGAAAAAAAATATATCATAAGGTATCGATTTTTTTTTTATCGTTGTGTTATTTTTAATGTGTTTTTGGCACTTTTTGGTCTGAGAAACAATTACTATATGTATATTTAATAATATATTTAGATTTATATAAGAAAAAATCAATATGCATCATTAGGAATATATCAGAAACGATATAATAAGTTTATAAAAATAAATAAATAAATAAAACATATGAATTAATTGCGCAATCTAACTAATTCAAAACTGTAAGAAATTAAAAACATCTGAAAAAATAAAACAATTAAAAACTAAAAACTTTGAGGAAAAAAAAAGAAAAGAAATCCAAGTTTGGGGTGTACAGGACCAGATGAAATGCACTTGATACTAAGAGTATATTCCATCATGATACTGAAAGTCTAATTAAGCTACGGTGTAGCTCTATAAAAAACCATATTATTTTATTTTATTTTATTTTATTTTTAACTGTTAATGTTAATTATTAATGTAAATTGTTAATAAAAGAAACTGGCATTGTATTTTTAACTTGTACACAGAAGGTCCACGGTTTCGCACGTGTGATAAATATTTATGTAGTATACCTGATGTTGTTACTCAATGCGCAAACCCTAGAGCTAAAGAAAGAAGAGAGAAAAAAAAAGATTATATGCGGCTCAGGAGCCAGAAAAAATATTTAAAAGGGTCAAATTAAAAACAAATAAAATTGAGAGGTTAAAATTTAAATTTTACTAATTTTATGGTCGATACTGTAAATTGTTCAAAAGAAAAACATTCTTGCAGGCCGGGACCCCTGTTTTTGGTACCAAGAAAAAGGTGCTCTTTATAAATAAAAGTGTAAATTAGTAACTTGACCATTGTTGGTTGTTAATTCTTTTTAAAATTAACCTTTTCAAATGCAATATTAAGTTTGTTTAAGTACGTGAGATTCGAAATGAATGATATTTTATAAAAACAAACAATTAAATTATAATGAAATACCAATAAGAGAACAAAGTTATGAATAAATATGAAAATATAAGGATTATGTATTAAATTTTTAAACCAAAGCCGCTACTTTTATTTTACTAGAAAGACCCACCCTAAATAAAATGTGCAACATTACAGTAAGGTTAACCAGATAAGTGACCCGTGCCACGCGGACTCACCTTTTATTTTTATAAAAATTTATGTTTTAATGATGGCAGGATCCAAAGCTATTTGGGTCCTGCTCATGCACAATCCAAGTCTATTTTAAACCCTGCACAACCAATAATCCAAGGCTATTTTGGGTTCTGAAGCATGCGGGGCTAAGAATAGTTGGGTATTGACATACCCAAGCGCCACATGTGCGCTGGGGTGTGTCCAGCCTTTAGGCAAATAGCCTAAGCGCCATGTGTACGCATGGGTGTCCCTAGTACTGAGGCAGGAGCCCAAGCATCATGTGTGCACAAGAGGCGTGCCCAGCACTGAGGCAATAGTGCAGCACCATATGTGCGCAGGGTGTGCCCACAACCGAGGCAGGAGCCCAAACACCACGTGTGCATTGGGATGTGCACAGCCCTGAGGCAATCCTAAGCGCCACGTGTGCATTGGGATGTGCCCAGCCCTGAGGCAATCCTAAGCGCCACGTGTGCACAGGGGGTGTGCTCAGCCCCCAGGCAGGAGCCGAAACACCACGTGTTCCCATATGATTTTTTTTCGATAGTAATAACATTTTTTAAAATTTTATTAATGATGATAATAATAATATTAATAATAATTTTTAATTTTACCTTTCAAATCAAATCTTGGGTTGCTTTCAATATTAAGAATAATTTTTTTCTAATTTAGTAATTATTTTATTAATAATATTGATTATTATAAAAATAATAATATTTATAACACAGAAAAACGATATTTTTAATATTAATGCTTTTGATTATAGTAAAAATAATAATATTTATAACACAAATAATAATATTTTTTTATATTAAAACTTTGAATTATTATAAAAATAATAATATTATAACAAAAATAATAATATCTTTGAGATGAATATGTTGAATTTTAAGAAAAATAATAAATTTTTGATAGGAATACTTTAAATAATAAGAAAAATAATAATATGTTTTCAATATTAATACCAATATTTTCTTTGAAATTTATTAATTATTGTATTAATAATATTAATTATAATAAAAATAATAATATTTTTTTAAAAAATAATAATATTTAGAATCTTAAGACCTAGGAACCTTGGGTCTTGATGGAGAATCCAATAATGATTGGGTCCTGATGCTAGACCCATTGATCGTGGATCCTATGCCGAACTCATTCCTCTTGAGTCCATTAGCATGACCCAAGCGCTAGGTGTTCCCAAGTGGAGCGCAGGCATGGGTCACGCCCAGTTCAACCCAAGCGCCACGTGTGTGCTGGGATATGCCCAGCCCTAGACAGGTAGCTCAAGTGTCACGTGTGCACAGGAGTATGCTCAACGCCCCTCTAGCATGACATTTGAGTCCTGCAACCTTACCACATGCCCCCACCAACCGTGCACTCCACAAATGAAAGCATTCATTGTTTATAGTATCGCACTACAGTGCAAAACAGTACAATCCATAATAAATTTATTTATAATAAACAATATTCCGCGCTGCAGTAGAATATTGATCGGTTTTAGTTTTAGTTATAGTTAATATTAAAAACTATTTTAACCCAAAATCAAAATTATAATGATTTAATAATTTTTAAATTTTAAATAGTCTTAAAAAATAATTTTATATTTTAATATGTAAAATACACTAACCATTGCTTAGCTCATTGCTTACGCGGACGAACAGCTGTTGCTATCATTACCATGTTGTCAAGGGTTAAATAATCGTCAATGATTTGCTTGGCGGTTAGACTCGCTTGGGCACAATATGGGTTTTAGCAGTAACTATTAGAGCACTTTTGATATATATATATATATATATTAAATAATAAATAAAAACTACACAATAAATATTGAATAGAATGTAAATATTTAAAATTTTTATACATTGAACAATAAATCAATTATGTATAGGATTTCACAATGATTATTGTTATCCTTATTTATTTATATACGGGGAATTTACTAAGTTAGTGTATGATATTATAGTCCTGGTTATTGTTTAAAATATTTATTTATTTAAAATAATTTAAAAATATATAAAAATATTTTTTTTAAAATTCAATTTCTTTTTAAAAAGCGATATAACGCCGCAGAAAACAAACTGGCCATGAGTTATTCTTATTTTCGCTCTCCTCTGTCCTTTTTTTTTTTTGGAAAGATTCTCTGTCCTTTCTCTCTTAACTCTCACTGACAAATGAGTGCAGAAGGAAAAGTCGTTTGTGTAACAGGAGCGTCAGGCTACATTGCCTCATGGCTAGTCAAGCTCTTACTCCACCGTGGTTATACTGTCAAAGCCACTGTTCGTGATCCAAGTTAGTACCCTTATCTCTGTCTTTCTTTCCAGCTTAATTTCTTTGTTTCTTTCGAGTTCAATATGCTTTAGTGATAATTTATATTCTGGTATTCTTCAATTTGTTCATAATATTTTATTTAATTCTCAGGCTATGGATTACAACATAATTAATTAAGTAATAGTTAGCTTCAACTAATAATGTTTTGATGAATATTGTGGTTTTTTTGTTGGAGTTCATGTCCTTAATCACTTTACGAATCCTGTTTATATGTGTTGTAGATGACCCAAAGAGAACTGAACACTTGCTCAATCTAGATGGAGCTAAAGAAAGACTTCACTTGTTTAAAGCAAATTTAGTTGAAGAGGGGTCTTTTGATCCCGTAGTGGATGGATGTGAAAGCGTGTTTCACGTGGCTTCTCCTGTATTACTCGGGACAAATATTGATCCACAGGTAATCTTTTAATGGTTTTTTTCTACTTTCTAATCATCGAAGTTACACCCAAATTGATACCATCGATGACATAAATTATTCGATGATGATATTCCACTTTGATTTGTCGTGCATGGCTTTTTGATTTTGTTAACTGTTTATATCAAATGTTTCCTTATGGTTTTTATATTCTCCATATTCCAGGCAGATCTGATCGAACCTGCAGTAAAGGGAACCCTAAACGTTCTCAAGTCATGTGCCAAATTTCCTTCTGTCAAGAGAGTGATTCTAACATCTTCCATGGCTTCGGTTGCTTTCAATGGAAAACCATTGACCCCTGACGTGGTAGTGGATGAGACATGGTTTTCAGATTCTGCGTTTTGTGCGTCAAATAAGGTACTGTGCCTCTTTCTTCTTTATCAGTTCAGGTTTCCTATTTAATATATTGGTGATTTTACTTTATGATTTTATATGTATGAAAGAATCAGCTGTGTCACACTGGCTGGCTAATTAACATGGGAGAAGCAAGCTAGCACCGAATCCAGTTAGATATAACAGAATAAGTGAACACTGCTTTGGTATATGGCTATTGGGCAATGTTCAGGGAGTTTATCTTTAAACATTTTCTTTATGACAATCTGTTTTTGGTTTTCCAGCTTTGGTATATGGCTTCAAAGACCTTAGCTGAGGAGGCTGCTTGGAAATTTGCAAAAGAAAAAGGAATTGACATGGTTACAATTAATCCAGGCTTTGTGATTGGTCCTCTCTTACAGCCAACTCTTAAATCCTCTGCCGAGCTGTTTCTGGACCGCATAAATGGTATGCTTAACTTGTCTTATGTTACTTGTTTTCCTTTCAAGTTCATAAATACCTCAAGCAACATTTAAGAAATATGAGTTTATACTTATCTAGTGCAAAGATTCAAGAAACAAAAATACTAGCCTAATCCTTGCATCCATAGGCTAAAACATTCCATTATTGACTCAAATTTGTTACCTTCTATATCAGACCTTGTATTCTTCATGTTTTATCCAACTCTAACTTGCAGTTACATTGCTCAAACTTCTAATTTGTAAGGATATGGCCCTATGGGTGCTGTGCGTGCAAAAATGCAAGGAAAATCTCCTTAGGAAAAAAGTTGGACAGAGATCCGTAGAGGACATAACTACAGAAGTTCTCGTGTCATGAAATTGCTCGTTGGTAATGCTAGCTTTTGGTTCCCTTACTGAAAAATCTGTTACTGAATTATAATATCATGAAATCTAGGATGTAAAGTAACTCCTTCATAACATAGTGTGTATTTGAAGATAACTTCAAGGTAGAGGCAGATAATTGCCGCATAAATACATAGTTTCACATCAGTATATCAAGCAAGGATGTATTACTCACAATATGTAAAATGTCCAATGGAAATTAGAATCTTACAGTTCTTAGATGACCCGTTTAACATGGTTTGAGTGGCATGCTTTAAGCTTCTTTACGATTAAAAATGATAATTGGCCAAATTATCAAGAAGCAGATTATTCAATGTGCATGATGTCTTTTGATTTGAGAAATTGAGTTTTTTTGTGTGCAGGAGGAGCACCAGGATTGCCAAGTGAAATTTATAGATTTGTTGATGTGAGAGATGTTGCTTATGCACACATTCAAGCACTTGAAATACCTTCAGCCAGTGGTAGATATTGTTTAGTTGGAAGAGTTGCGCACTTCTCTGATGCAGTGAAGATTGCGCATGAACTATACCCTACTTTGCCCCTTCCTGAAAAGTAAGTTACTGTTATTTCCATTGCGGTGAATGCCATTCACATAGGTCCCATTGATAAATCACTCAACATAAAATTTTGTTAGAGATCAGGATGAGAGAATATTCAGCTAATTAGTTGTCAGAGTTATTGGGTTATTGGCTGTTGGAGATCACAATCCAGATAGGTAATAATGTGCTTGATCATTGGAGGAGATGATAATAGAGGGAAGTGTCTGCAGCTTTTCTTATTGACGACGTAGTATAGAAGAATTATTTTGAATCAAATCATGAGCGTTCTTTAAAAGCATGCTAATCTTGATAGCAGCATCTCATTCCCAGATAAATCAGACAATTCTGAGGAGAACACTATGTCTTTACAGATGTGCAGATGATAAGCCTTCTCCATTGAATTACGAGGTATCAAAAGAGAAAGCAAAGACTCTGGGTCTTGACTTCACTCCTCTGGAGGTGAGCGTGAAGGACACCCTTGAAAGTTTAAAGGAGAAGGGCTTCCTTAATGTCTGAGGTAGCTGGCTATTGAAGACGTTGCGATCCAGCTGATAAAGGAAAGCACATGATTTGCAATGATATGCTGCTGCTAGGAGTCCATTTTGTTGGAAAATGGGAGACCCTTTTTATATGAATAAAGTTTGTAGGCTGACACTTGGCATGAAGCTTCCTAGCTTGGTTCTTGAATGGAATAATTCTTGTACTTGAAAAGATTTGATTCATATAAATTTGTTTCTCGACAGAAGCTCCCTCCCACATGGTAGATTTACGGCTTGATCAGTAGATATTCACAGTACCAATATATAATTACTAATTTCATCAAATACGTATAACAGAAGTTCACAGAGAAAGCTGTAAATTCAACCAAGACATTTGCAATCCAAGAGAAACAAAATTACCGTGAATATATAGCTATCTGGAAAAGAGTTGATGGCAGATGAGAAGATGACAAGAATTTTTGCCAAACAACGAGGTGTCAAAGGAGAAAGCAAAAACTCACAATTATCCAGCAGTTTACCTTTCATAAATCCAAGTGAGACAATAAATAAATAAATAAATAATGTTGCTGCTGCATTTCAAGAACACAACCAGTATTTTTAAAAATTATTATCACCAACCCATCCTTGCCCTTAAAAACTACACCCACACACGTCCATTTCCGGTTGCAAGCAAAAACAGATAAATTATAGGCAATGCCTTTTATGATCGGTAAAGGTATAAAAATTCATTAATCATATTTTGAAAATCCAAATTAATAAAAAAGAAACAAAAAGTTTCAAGCTAATGTTTAAAAGAAAGAATAACATGTTTGACGATATTGACAACCAAAATTTCGAAGGACAAGTAAGGACTCTTTACTACAGTGTTCTAAGCCAACGACATGTCATTTTCGTGAGTTTTCTTGTGATAAACCGTCAACGGTCACATAGCTATGTAGATTCTTCACTCTATACAGGTAGCAGACAAATAATCAGATAGAGAGAAAATGAGTGGAGAAGGGAAGGTGGTGAGTGTAACTGGAGCATCTGGTTACATTGCTTCATGGCTTTGTCAAGTTGTTGCTTGAACGTGGGTACACAGTCAAAGCCTCAGTGCGTGACCGAAGTCAGTCGTGCTAACTCAATCTCTTTACACTTATAACTTCTATCTTTAACTTCCATTTTTATGTGATACACGATTCCGGGTCTTGTTTTAAGTTGATTTTACTCTTAAAGTTTTGATCTTTTTTATTGATTCAATTATTATTTAGGTTCTTGAATTTCTGGGAAGGAGTGTTGTTTTTTGTAGTGTACGATGTTGGCTAAATTTTAACCTTGGTAGAATTTAAAGAAAGCAGTCTTAGGGTGGTTTAGTTACCTTTAAATAACTTCGTTAGTTAGTAATTACAATTCTTAATTCGAGCAGTTTTAATTGATGGCTGAGTTTGTGTCGGGATGTAGAGTTTTGAATTCCAAAAGGTTTTAGTGATTCTCACCAATTAGTTCAATTGATGAGAATGTTTCAGTAATCAGATGTTATTCGATGTGGTCAACGTTAGATCCATCCGAGAAACTTCAAGTGTCATTTTGGCAATTAGGCTCTGCATTTCTGGAAAAACAGAAAGTTTTTTGTTCTATGGAAAGACAAAGTAACAATTTCTCCTTTTGAGACACTGGTTCCTACTTATTTCTTCATTTTGCTGCTTTCTGTTTCATAGATGATGCGAAGAAAACTGAACACTTGCTTGCACTTGGTGGAGCTAAGGAAAGACTGCAGTTGTTCAAAGCAGACTTACTGGATGAAGGATCTTTTGATCCTGTGGTTGAGGGATGTGAATGCGTTTTCCATACTGCATCCCCATTTTATTTCACTGTCAATGATCCTCAGGTGCTTTCCTGTATATATTCCTTTGTACCAGTATAAATTTATTTTCAAATTTTACCGTTACTTTGGTTGAGTTGTTACTTGCAGATATCAAATTGCGACCAGTAATGTCATTTTTTACATGCTTGATTTCGTATGTTTTTGGAAGTAGTCATATTTTCCCACACATGTGTTTATCCATCTTGCTGCCTTTTTTTCCTGGCTGCACCACATTTGCATGATAATCTCTGACTCTCTGTTATAACATCCAGCATTGAAAGGGCCAGCATTTCGACTTTGAGTGTATTTCCACTTTCTCAATGATTCAAAGCAACCCAATAATTTTCTGGATATTTTCTTTTTCTTTCTGCTCTTTTTTTTTCTTCTTTTCAGGCAGAACTTGTTGACCCTGCATTGAAGGGAACAGTTAATGTTCTTAGGTCATGCACTAAATTCCTTCTATCAAAAGAGTTGTCATAACATCATCCATGGCAGCAGTTGTATTCAATGGGAAATCTCTTGCACCCGATGTAGTAGTCGATGACACGTGGTTTTCAGATTCAGATTTTTGTGAGAAATCAAAGGTACATCAATGGCTAATTTCTAATGGAATACTATCTCCTTTGAAAGCAATTTTTATATCATGGCACAGGAAGATTTAGCTGGCAATATAACAAAAGTCATTTGTCTATTCTTCTTCTCCTTTTTGTTTTTTCCCTGTTTTTTTAATGTATGAATTGGAGCAACTGACATATCCTGTATCGATTTGAGAACTCCCCTTCTTGTTCATTCCCTTTTAATTTTGTTGTTCAGCTATTATTCTTTTGTTCTCCATACTCTGTGGAAGTTTCTTTCAGCTGTTCATTTCTTGCAATCATTAAATTAATTACAAAAAAGCAAAGTTTCACTTTTTCAATGCTGCTTGTTTAATGAGATGCAGATGTGGACATCTGGATGTGCCTCACTTTTTTTCTCGTGAAACATAAGACTATCAAAACTTTGATAGCTGGATTGTCACATCTGAGGAAAATATTTTTTTTTATGTTTTTGATATAAATAATGATGCTCTTTTGTTTGGATTGGAGTGGCATAGATTGTCATATTTGCTAAAATTATACACTTCACTTTGATGCAGACCATAAACCTTTTACGTCATTTATTTACCTTTTGTTTGCTTTCGTAACAGCTATGGTACCATCTTTCAAAAACATTAGCAGAAGAAGCTGCTTGGAAGTTCACTAAAGAGAATGGAATTGACATGGTCACTTTAAATCCAGGGTTGGTGATCGGCCCTCTCTTGCAGCCAACACTTAATCAAAGTGCAGAGTCGGTTCTTGACCTTATAAATGGTACTTTTCATCTAGTGCAAAGCTATAAATTTTACTTACCTTCCATATGAAATTCATACTTTCTCTAGGTTATTGCTGACTTCTGCTTTGGCTAATTTCTAATTGCTCTTGCACAAATAACAAGTAAAAGTGATAATAATCACTGTGGAATAGCTATCCACAATTAACAGCAACAAAAACCAACTTGTTAGTGGAGTTTCTTTTTGATCTTATGCATGGAATTTCCTTCATTAGGTATTGGAATGGCAGATCTTATCTCCCATTCATTTTTATTTTCATGTAGCTATTACCAGCTCTCATAAATCTGAAGAAATTGACTGGATCTTGATACCAATTAGTGAATTAGGACTATTTAACAGGTTTTCTTATTTTATTTGGTTTGGAGTCTATAAATAAGCACTGGACCCTGCCTAGACATTAAAAAAAATATCGAATATTGATTATTTGAATAAATTGAGTTCTCTCTCAGAGAGTACTTCTCTTGATTTTTGTTCTTATTAGTGTATTGTTTATGGTGGGATTCAAACTTGGCACCTCCCCTCTCCTTCTTTGCAAGTTTACCACTTAGTTTCTAACACCATTTGTCCTTTCAACTTTTCTGTAGAAGGTTTACATGCATGATTAGATTACATTAGATGTGTTGACTGTAGAAATTCACGTGGGTACATGTCGATAAAGGCTTTCACGCTTTTGTAAGGTTCTAATGTGCATGTCCTTGTGTGGAACTTAATGGCGCAGGTTAGAGAAAATAATTAGCACCTAAACTCAATCGTGTAAATCTTATTGGTATCGTTCCACCTTCTTAATTGAACCTGTCAACTCTGCATTTTCCACATGATAAATTCTCATACGAACTTGTAAAATTTGTTCTCACGAACTTTTTCTTGTGGGCTAGTATCTTAAATGTCTTTGAATTTCAATTACAATTTTTGACATTTGGAATGATCTGTTTTCACTTACTATAACATGTACAATCTTGGCACTGCATGTATTCTTCTTATTATATTATTCCCATTGTCTTCATTGCGGAATTTTTATGACAAAGTACCATTAGAACTACCAGAATTGATTTTAGAAATTGTGAGTGTAATGAGAGAGATAACCTGCACGGGCTAATTACCCATTATTAGGTAGTTTCTTGTATCAAACCCCATGGACATTTAGATTCCATAATTCTTCTAACTAGCAAGTCTGTACCTCACATATATTATTCTTCTTATGCATGCAATTATACCTGATGCAAGCAATTGAGATTATTTCATGCAGGGGCAAAAAGCTATCCAAATACAACGTATAGATGGGTAGATGTTAGAGATGTTGCCAATGCACATATCTATGCCTTGGAGAATCCTTCAGCTAATGGGCGATACTGTTTAGTAGGGACTGTTATACACTCTTCTGAGGCTGTGAAGATTTTAAGCAAGCTTTACCCTGATCTCACTATTCCTAAACAGTAAGTTTCTTAGATGTATGGCATGCAGTGCACTTCTTTTCCTCTTCAATAGAGACAGCTGAGTTTCATTTCTAATTCTCAGATTTTTAGGCGATTAAAAAATAATGTTGTTTCATTAGCTTTTGTTTTATGCCAGTTGTACCTTGGCATTGAAATGCTGTTATTTCCCTTTATGACATATGCATCGCAGGAACTTTTGGGAGATCTAGAGCGCCTATGAAATTTGTGGTCTACACAACAAAACATATAAAATTAATGAGTTTTTATGATGCCAGAACTGATTTCCATGAAGAAGAATTACTTAAAAAAAAAACATGTTCACCATCAAGGGTCTGATGTTCTGATTACTCTTCTGTACCTGCATCTGACTAGAGGGATTTTGAATAATCATCTGTGGAAATCTTTACCTTCCATGCACTAAGTTACAGTCGTGCAGTTTGAACTGTTATGTACGAAGGAATTCCTTGTTGACAATGATTGAAAGTTCTGAGATTTGTTGCATATGCTGTGGTTAAAACTCAAACACGTTAATTTCTTCTCTGATTGTCCAAATACCGATTAGCTTTTTTTAGAAGGTATTTAGGATCCATATTTGAAATCCACTGAATTTAACTCATTGATCTGTCTCTAATTTGCAAAGATGCTGCAGCTGCCTTGTAATGGATTCTGGAATTTTTAAAAAATCGTTTTGCATGTTTGTTTAATGGCAGGTGTGCAGATGATAAGCCTCCCATGCCAAAATATCAGGTATCCAAAGAGAGAGCAGCAAGTCTGGGTGTCAAGTATACTCCTCTTGAGGCAAGTCTAAAGGATACTATCGAAAGCTTGAAGGAGAAGAACTTTGTTAGCTTCTGACTCTAATTATCTACTTGCAAGTCAGACAAATAGAAGTAAAATTCCACCCTAAAACTGATTGTTATTATTCTCATTTTTCACTATTGTGATTTGTCCTGGAGATCTCCATCCTGAAATGTTAGGGCGCAACCGGTGTAAAAAAAATAAAAACAAAAGAAACTGAAGTCAGCAAATAAGTTAATTCCAATATTTGGTTTGCATGTGTACTATATACGTATATCGTGATATGCAGATTGACCTTGAAATATTGAAATGGTTGGTTGTCCTGGGGAGCTTCCTGAAAATGTTTATGATTTTGTATTCCTGAATCTATTTGAACACAGTCAATGGAGTTGCTGTTTGAGAAACTGCATTAACCTGGGTTCCTATATAGATCTGAATGCACCAGGGACAGATTTTTCCTTTTTATCTTCTAAACACCCATTGGTACTGGGAGGGAATTTTGATTTGTAAGAACGACATCTGATGTGTAGGGAAGATAGACACGAGACACGATATTAGATTGCAGTGTTAAACTTTGAAGCTAGAGTTTTATACTTATTTGGGCTAGTACATTATAATTAGACCCGATTTCATTTGATTAATATGGATCAAGTACTAAACCTGGGTTAATCTAAAACAGCTTCTGTAAAGAATCTAATCTTTTAACTGTAAATGTATACATTAACAACCAAGTCTATCCCCTACACATCATGAATTCATCGAAATGTGTTTCTTGATCCTGAGTCTCATCCCGCCACTTGAACGTCTCACGTTCCAAGCAATTATGATTTTTTTTATTAATCTCAAGTAGAATATCATTTGACAATTTGAATTTTTAGAGAAAGACTTGCATGGCAGGAGTTGAGAGAAAACCGTTAAGACTTTTAAATAGACAACGGTGAACTAGAGTTGAGGAATCAAGCCATTGGTTTTCAAATATTTAGGACCAAGTTACACTTGCATTCAGAACTTGAGGGCTTAAGAATAACTCACTTTTTAGATATGATTAGCTCAATCATTGCTGACGCAGACAGCCCAACTGCCAGTGCCACTTTTGCACACATAAGCTAATTACCATAACACGGTCCAAAACGTTAATTTCAGTTACTCTGCAAGTCTCAAACCATCGTAAATATCTCTATATTGTCCAGTTTTTGACAGAAACTCTTTGATCCAACTCTTCTCTGTCTGTTTTCTATGGACTCACACTCTCACTGATGACGAGCGGAGAAGGAAAAGTGGTGTGTGTCACTGGAGGGTCTGGATACATGGCTTCATGGCTAGTCAAGTTCTTACTCAAGCGGAGTTATGTTGTCAAAGCCACCGTTCGTGACCCAGGTAAGTGATTTTCTCTTTATTTGTAGATGGCTTAGTTTCTTTTCAGTTCATTATAATCTACTTGTCTTTTGTGCATGATCTTCATGTTTCAGATTCTGGGTCTGATTCTTTTGTTTCCCACAACATAATCAGTGAATAATTTTAACTTGCTCTATTGATTTCTACTGAGGGTCTTGTTGGAATTATCTTTTAGTTCACCCATTTTATTTATATATGTATGTGTCATAGATGACCCGAAAAAAACAGAACATTTACTTGCACCCACTGGAGCTAAAGAAAGACTACACTTGTTTAAAGCAAATTTGGTTGAAGAGGGGTCTTTTGATCCTGTAATTGATGGATGTGATGGTGTCTTTCATATGGCTTCTCCTGTATGTTTTTTGCAACAAATGACCCACAGGTAATCTTGTTCATGTTGAATTTCGACTCTACTTTTTTCGCCTTTTCTCAATATCCAGTTTATTTAAACTCAACTTGATGCCAGATGACATTAATACTAATTGATAGAACCTCTATTGTGAAGGAGAATGCTGTTACCGTTGGTTTCTATGTGCTCCATATTTCAAGCAGACTTGATTGAACCTGCAGTAAAGGGACACTAAGTGTTCTCTCAAGTCATGTACAAAATTCCCTTCTGTCAAGAGAGTGATTCTTACATCTTCCATGGCATCTGTTTTTTTCAATGGAAAACCTTTGACCCCTGATGTGATTGTGGATTAGACTTGGTTCTCGGAACCTGCTTGTTATGAGTCAAAGAAGGTGAATATTTGGTGTTGATTTTACCTGATGGTGTTATATATAAGAGAATCAGTTGGCTCATGCCGAGTTCACATGTGAGTAGTATGTCAGCAGCGAATCCGGTTGGCTACAACCTGCCTTTCCATGTGAGGTTTTGAGTGTAAGCTACCAGTGTCCTCTCATTCGTACATATATCCAAAAACCTTGCATAAAGATGAATCTAGTATATGAATCCACTGCTGCAAGAACAGGTCTAATCTTATTATGAATGAGCTGGAACGTGCTATTACAATAGGAACATGAACCGAGTAACTCTTGCATAAGACCTTGCACACATTCTGTTCTATACAGACCTTTCACTTCTGCTTGAAGTTCCAAGTCTTTGATTTTACATGATAGGGATGCTGATGGGTTCTTAAACAAAAAGAGTTAAGGAATAACCCGTATGGATGCAAAAGTTGAATGAGACCCACAGTGGACACCAGCATGGAAGTCCATGTAACATAGCGTCGATGACCTACTTCGCGATGCTTTATTTCCAATTCATGGATTGAGTCCATTTTCTCTTAAGACATCAAGTCCTTCATTTCTAGTTTCTTAATCTTGATTTAGATTTGAGGATGTCATTCCTGAGAAATTCCTGGGTGTCCTTTTCTGGAAAAAAAGTATAGGATTTAAACCAACTCCTTTATAACCTCTGGTGCATTTAGCAGCATAAACACACAGGTTTACACCAATATATTATGTCGTGATATAAAATAAACACAATATGGAGGATGTCCGGTGACAGGGGTATTAAAAGGAAATAATTATCTCATTTAGTTCTTAGATCACCCATTTTACATAGGTTGGGTGACATAATTGAACTTATTTTATGACTAGAAATAACGGGACAAATTATTAACAAGTAAATAACAAATATAACTCTTTTACTTGTTGTTTCTTCTGATTTCAGCTAGTGGGAGATACTGTTTAGGAGGACAATTTGCACACTTCCCTGAGGTTTTGGAGATTTTGCCTGAATATTACCCTACTTTGCCCCTTCCTGAAAGGTGAGTTATTGTTTCGCAATATGATGAATGACATTCACGCTGGCCCTGCAAATGAGAAACTCAAGCATAGAATTTTATTAGGCGTGAGTGACAAGAGAGACGGTAAAAGAGGGACTGAGAGTTGAAGAACTGTTTGTTGTTGACTTGTTGGAGGAGATGATCTTGACAGGTTGATGTGGTATCCAAGTGAGATAGCATGGAAGGGATGGTTCTGAGCGTGCTATGTATGATTGAGCTATAAAAGTACTACATCAGACCAAACATGAGTCTTGTTTAAGAGACTAAAGAGTGCTTTTTTAACAGCAGTTTCTCACTTTGTCGGAATAACGGGAGGAAGAGTTCCGCATGTTGTCTTTCATTACAGATGAGAGAGAAGATGACAAGCCCTTTCCATTGAGATATTTATTTATATTATTAAATAAGGTTTTAAATATAATTTATATTAATTTTTAATACATTTCTTTCAATAAAAAATTTTTAAATTTAAAATTTTTATAGGATCATATTATCCTATATTTAATTTTTATTACATAAATAAAAATAGTCAAATTTAAACTTATGATCTCACTGTGATATTTAGGGACTCAATGAAACTACTTGTTTCTTGTCTCAGAGCTAAAAGGGTTTATTAATTAATGGATTGGATTCCCAAATTGCTAATGTATGTGGCAGGCAAAGGAGAGTCAAAATAAACGACCACAGTGGGAGTCGAACCCACGACCTTTTGATCCGAAGTCAAACGCGCTAATCCACTGCGCTATGCGGTCCTGACATGGAGTTCTCGCTTATATTAATTTAATAATTCAATGTACACAGCTCACACGATGAGAAAAAAACAAAAAGAAATTTATATATATATATATATAGACACAACCTGGTGGTCAAAACTAGCAAACCCATGTTCAGCATTACTTGTATCTAGCTCTGTGCATTTTTTTTTCCCTAGATTTTTATGCATGGTTATCAAATTCAGCTTGGAACTTGATACAAACCATAAATCATTTATTTATTTAATAAAACTTGGATGGGCTTAATATTTTTTTTTCTTACAAAATTGATATTTATTATTGATGGGTAGTTGAGAGTGTTAGGCAGGATGGACTGGAGAGCTTGTCTTTAATACATGTAACGGCGAGCGTCAGCATTTATTGGAAGCAGTTAAAGCATAGAGCGTCACCCTTTGTTTCTATCAGGGAGTTTTGTCCACAAACTTTACAAGAATAAGCTCCAGCTATTAAGTAAGCTCTCTTGTCAGTTACCGGGCAGTCGCCACTGGCACAGAGAGGATGAGCAGAGGAGGGGACGGCAAGGTGGTGTGTGTCACGGGAGGGTCAGGATACATAGCTTCATGGCTAGTTAAGCTTTTGCTTCAACGTGGCTACACTGTCAAAACCACTGTCCGTGACCCAAGTGAGTAAATCACTCTCTATCTCTCTCCTTTTGAGCTCAATTTGGTCACGTTTATTTTTCATGTACTCCTATTATTTTGTTACAGATGATCCAAAGAAAACAGAACACTTGCTTGCACTTGAAGGAGCTAAAGAAAGACTTCATTTGTTCAAAGCTAATTTATTGGATGAAGGGGCTTTTGATCCTATTGTTGATGGATGTGAAGGTGTTTTTCATACAGCTTCCCCTGTTTCTTTTTCACCCACTGACGACCCACAGGTTCTTCTCTCATATATGCTGCTGCCATTTATCATTTATCATCACTGATTCTTCTGATTTGCAACCAATCTTAGCATCAATTCTCGAGAATCACATGAAACAACTCATGTAATTGTTAGTGATTTAGCTAGTGAATGATGGGGTTCTTCTTTGTTTTCATGTGTGATGAATTTTGAAGAAAACCCCAAAAGATCCGTTCTTTTTAAGACTGATGGATGGACCAAGAGATTGAGACTACAAACACCTACAAAACAACCTACGAAACAAGTTTTTTTTGGGGCTTAAGGGACCCTTCACCAAGAAGGGGAGCGCCACCGGTCCGAACATCTCATGAAGAATTGAGGTCGCTCCGGGCATCCCTTGTCAACGGGAGACTTGGGCCAAGCCAACAATTGTTGGCATGGAACTATTATATCAAATAATTTGACAAACCAAGAAAAAGAAATTGCATTACATAAATCAGAATGCAAGAGTGAAAACCGAATGATTGATGACGAAGCCAAGCAGAAAGCTTAACTGAATGAAATAGGATTCTCAAGCATTGGGCCTAAAACATAGCTTTTCTAATTCTATCCGAGAACAGAAGAGGAACGATGACCCAGAGACAACCCAAAAAAGATGAAGAAAAAATGAAAAGGAATCCTTTATGACGTACCAACCTACCTCTCAAATCATTTTGGCTGACCATCATTTCATTTGTTTGGAACTGAAAGATTAGAAATTATGGTGGATTAGTCTTAAAGGGGCTCAAGGAGCTGATTAGGGTTCTGTACTTGTGTTGGGTATCCTAGCGGGACACACTGCCCCCTTGTTCAAACTAGGGTTTTTTTTTTTTAATTAACCTCTTGATACCTGATATGTTACTGTTTTAAAACTACGGGTAGGAAAAAAAAAAAAAGACAATCCAATAATTTTTTCTTTGTTACAGGTTGACCTAATTGATCCTGCCTTGAAAGGAACACTAAATGTTCTTAGATCATGTGCAAAAGTTCATTCTATCAGGAGAGTGGTTTTAACCTCTTCAGCCGCAGCATGTATATATAGTGGAAAACCTCTGAACCATGATGTGGTTATTGACGAGACCTGGTATTCAGATCCAGCTATTTGTAAGGAATTGAAGGTCTGTATTATTTGATGATATCTTAGGTTTTTCTTTTCCTTCTAGAGAAATTTTTAGTTGCATTCTTTTCAAATTCCACATGGAGGACCCTTTGGGGCTTGCTCTTTAAGCTAAAAACTAAATCTTTCATTCGTTCATCTTGTGTCCTGTATTGTTCTTCACCTATTATTTGCTAATGTGAATTTGTGTTCTTTCCCAGGCTTGGTATGCACTTTCAAAAACCTTAGCTGAGGAGGCTGCTTGGAATTTTGCAAAAGAGAATGCTACTGACTTGGTTACAATGCATCCATCATTTGTGATTGGCCCTCTTTTACAGCCAACTCTTAATTTAAGTGTGGAGATGATTCTCGACCTTGTCAATGGTAATGATCTTCAGCAACTTTTTGCTTGTATCTGAAGCATTTAATACTTTCTCCATCTAACATTAAATCCTTGTAGCAACCTTCCAGTATGGGAAAAATCTAAATTGAAGGTCTCTACACCTCCAACTGATAGAGCAAGTTATCCCTCAGTTGTCATTTCACGATCTTTTGTTACGAGTATGAGTTGCTTTGTTGAGAAATTATCCCATGTGATCTCGTCATTCCATTGAGGCTTTACTGATTTGTGATAGTTGCATTTCATTACAAGTTCAATATAGATGTGCCAAAACATCACTCTACTAAGCTAAAATTCTCTTACATATAGGGTTGTGAATTGTGATAGATGCATTCAGTTTCCACCCACAAGCATATTGTACATCTTCTCCTGCAAATCACTTTAACAATGATTACATTATCAATTTATTGACTACCAAAATTTGAACCTGTCCTTCATAGCTGTTTAAAGAACTTTCCCTTGAACTGTTAGTGTCCTTACTGGCTGCATGTTTTGTTTGGTTCACATGATGTAATCTGTTTTTGGTGCAGGAGCTGAGACATACCCAAATGGATATTATAGGTGCATCGATGTTAGAGATGTTGCAAACGCACATATTCAAGCTTTTGAAATTCCTTCAGCTAGTGGCAGATATGTTTTGACAGCATATGTCACAACCTTTTCTGAGGTTCTGAAGATCATACGTGAAAACAATCCTACTTTGCGCCTTCCTGAAAAGTGAGTCATTTATAATGTTCAAATTGAACCATTTTCATGTTAATTTGGCCTTGTTGATTGATCCGGATGGTTGATATTTGATAGCCAATGGGCTTGTAGATAAGATTTTACATTCAAGCCAGCTTGGGCGGGGAGGGGAATGCTACTTGTTAATAGTAATTCTGAAGTTATGCGACCAATTCAGTCAGCAGTTTATATGAGTTATAAGAAATATGTTAAGAACCATCTTATGCTTTCCCTGTTTTAGAAACTAAACCATGAAAAGAACAAATATTAAAAATACAAGTATGTTTTGAAAATGAAAGTAGAGCCAGTCCCTTCGAGGACAACCGGTAAAGTTGAAGGTAGAGCTGCATTTTGATTCTTTGAATACCAAAAATGTGTAATCACAAGCAAACCCTGTACCTCTTTTTCTGTATTGTAGTTGGATGGATATCCTTTTTTCGTTTGTGCTGGCTTGTTTTCTTGAAGCAATTGCTTTGACCTGTCACAGAACTTAGCACCTGTATATTGTTTTTCAACTGTTGCAGAAGTACAGAAAGCATGTTCAAGCCATACCAGATGTCCAAAGAGAAAGCAAAAACTTTGGGTATCAACTTCACTCCACTGGATTTGTCTCTCGCAGACACTATTGAGAGCTTGAAGGAGAAGGGCTTTCTCAAAATCTGATTTAGGCTATATTTAACGGTATGGTGTTCCAGTAAATATACTGGTCCTCTCAGTTTCAGTCAAATTTAATTCTTCTTCTTCTTCTTCTTCTTCTTCTTGTATGATATAATTTTATGTGCATTCTGGATACCTGAAAATAAAATTATGTATAACTTGTAGGATTTGCGTTTTGAAGTCTATTTCCTGCCAATGAGATGTCAGGACATCGTAAAGATTTGGAAGTCTTGTAATGAATTTGCGCTGCTGATTCTGTGATGGAATAATCTTAGAACTGGATACCTGAAAATAAAATTATGTATAACTTGTAGGATTTGCGTTTTGAAGTCTATTTCCTGTCAATGAGATGTCAGGACATCGTAAAGATTTGGAAGTCTTGTAATGAATTTGCGCTGCTGATTCTGTGATGGAATAATCTTAGAACTCAATTCTTGTCTGTTCATTCATGAAAATTTTTTAGCCTCGAGCAATGCTTCACAAATTGCTTGCAGGAGCTCCCACATAGTTGAATGGTGTTTGATTGGATTCTCTCTTGATCAGCTCTGGCGTCGAAAACAACATTTTCTAGATCCGTTATTATTAGTATAACAATTAATATATATGTATATGTATATGTATATGTATATGTATATATTTGTCTTTATTTCAAAATATTATTTTATTGTTTTTAAATTGTTTTAATATATTGATATAAAATAATTTTTTAAAAAATATATTATTTTGATTTATTTTCAAGCAAAAAATATTTTAAAAAATAATTATTATCCCAATACTAAACATGCTTTAAGCATGCTTCAACTATATGTCAATTCTTTAGATTTTGCCTCTCATATTTAGATCCTACTTACATTATTAACATGTATTTTCTTAAACATAAAATAAATATTTAGATATTATTAATGTTTTTTCTAGTAAAAAAAAATAAAACTGTATATGAGTTGACTTTGCATATCTAAAAACAGCTTGGATGACATGTTAAAATATAATTTAACTAAAAAATTTTAAGATATATATTTTTTTAATATTAAAATAACAGCATATTGAATTGATTTGGTTCAACTCGAGTTAAGCAAACTTCAACTATATGTCAATTCCTTAGATTTTGCCTCTCATATTTAGATCCTACTTAGATTATTAACATGTATTTTCTTAAACATAAAATAAATATTTAGATATTATTAATGTTTTTTCTAGTGAAAAAAAATGAAACTGTGTATGAGTTGACTTTACATATCTAAAAACAGCTTGGATGACATGTTAAAATATAATTTAACTAAAAAATTTTAAGATATATTTTTTTTTAATATTAAGATAACAGCATATTGAATTGATTTGGTTCAACTCGAGTTAACATATCAAATTCGTGATTAGGGTTATGAGATTATAATAATTTTATAGAAATCAAATTAAAATAAATTATAAAGTTTCATTCTCAATCAATCCATCATTGAAGGATGAAATTAAAATATATATATATATATATATATATATATATATATATATTAAAGATCTAAAAAGAGACTTGAATTAACCTATCAAACTCTCGACTCGGGTTATATGACCGATATAACCTCATAAAAATAAATTGAAATAAATTACGAATTCTAATTCTCAATCAGGCTAATGTATAACTTGAGATTAAAAAAAATATATATGAAAAATAACTTGAGTCAATCCACAAAACTCATAACCTGGGTCATGAGAATAAGATAACCTTATAATTTTTTTAAAAAAAATAACATGCTTTAACTTGAGTTAAACTGTCAAATTTGTGACTTTGATCATGAGACTGATTTAACCTTATATAGAGAAAATTAAAAAAAATTTATAAAACTCAATTCCCAAGCAACCTTGTTAGATCCAATGTTGAATGATGAAATTTGTAAAAATTTTAATTAAAAAATGACTCAAAAAATAAGCCAAGTCAACACAAATTAACTTGTTAAGCATTATTCTCGGGTCACGAGGTAGGGATAACCTAATAAAAAGCAAACAAAAATAAATAATAAAGCCTAATTCTCAATCACACACAATATTAAATGATGAGTTTAGAGAAAAAAGAGTCAATTAAAAAAGAAATTCAGTCAATTAGGCTAACCTAGCAAACCTATGGCATGAGTCATGATATGGGGACAATCCAATAAAAAGCAAATCCATTGCTGAAGGATCCGTGATCCGAGTCATAAGATCGAGATAACCTCTTAGAAAAAAAAAACAAAAACAAAACAACTTGATTTAACCAGGGTAAAAATATCAAAACATGCAACCTTGATCTTGAGACTAAGATGTCCCAATATAAAGCAAACTGAGATAGATTATGAAGTTTAGTTCCCGACCGACTCAATGTTGAATGAAGAAATTGAAAAAAAAATCTAATTAAAAGATAACATAAAAAATAACTCGAGTCAACTCAAGTTAATCTATTAAGCGATATTCTTCAGTCATGAGACCGAAATAACCTAATAGAAAATAAACACAACAAGTCATCAAAATTAATAGATAAAAATGGAGGGGGAAAGCTTATTTAAAAAAAAAAAACTTGAGTTAACTTGTAAAATTCACCATTTTTATCATAAAAGTAAATTAACACAATAAAAAATAAATTTAATGAGTTGATCGTATAGCCAGTGGTATAACTTTATATGCATACTGAAAATAATTCAAGCATAATTTGCAGAATGTGTGTATTTCAAGCCCATTTCTTGACAGGTCAAGAGCTTAACTTGCCTTGTTGCTGTGATGAAATGATTTTGCAATTTTTTTTTCTAAATTGTGATAATAGAGACTAGATATTGTCCGTCACAATTAATTTTTCAGAAAAATAAAACAAGGTCAAGCGCTATGTGCGCGTGGGCCAAGAGTTATGGCGGACCTTGTGCTAGCCTTTTCTCTTTTTTACTTTTTTCTCTTTGTTTTGTATTTTTACACCACCCAAATAAAATTTACTGGACTCATTTATTTTTTAATTTTAATATATTTCTTAAATATTATTATAAGTTTTTATTTCAGTTTAAATAATTCTTTTTATTTATCATGTATTTATATGAAAATAACAATGCTAATAACAAATTATTTATGAAAAATCGATTGAAATTGGATGTTTATCATTAAAATTTTGTGAGATTTGAAGCATGATTTTATAACCTTTGTGATTTTCTTAGCTTTTAATTACATAAAATATAAATATATTTTTTTAATTTATTTCAACAATAATGAGATTTAAAAAAAAAACAGAAATAATATTCTCATTTAAAAACATTATATTAGTTAAGATAAACCAGAGACATGCTAAAATTATCTTAATAGAAAAAAAAATCTACAACAACTGTAATTTCAGGCTTAACAATGCCAAAACAAATTCCAAGGACCTGCAAAAAAAAAAATTACCTTTAAAAATATTTGGGTTTCCGCAGTTTAACACGACATTCAAACTAGCATTCCTGCAAAGGTTGCTGGACTGGAATTTGTTAAAAACAGAAGAAGAAGAAGAAGAAGAAGAAGAAAATGCCGTTAATTTACTTTTTATTTTCTTGGAAAGAATTAGGCGCCCCCAAATCTCCCTTTCATATTAATCAATGGAAGGATTACGTCCCCACCTACATATTCTCAAATCTCAATAATCATATAAACAGACAAATATGTGCCATGCATGCAAGCCATCGCATTCACCTTATCTCCTTTGACTGGTCCAAGCAACCATGTGGAGGGTCATAGCTTGAACAAGCTTTGATTTTTCAATGCTGCTATATTATTTACCCAGTCCAAGAGAGTGACTGAAGACAGAACAAAAAACAATAAATTATAGCAGACTGTTGGGTTTTTGAAGATGCAGAAAAGATGTGAGCTTCCGGGAAGATGGTCTAAGCCGTCGAAATGATGTGCTTGAAAATTAAACTCATTGACCCAATTTCTTACCTTCTCTCATCTATAGCTTATATAAGGCTCTCCTTCATGTATCTTTCACAAACAAACAAAGTACAGACACATTCGCTTCACTGTTTGAGAATCTCGTTTTCTTGGTTCCAAATCACAAGCTTTTAGCAATTCTAGGATCGCCATGGAGATGTCACCATTTAGACAAGTCACAACAGAGGAAACAAGGTCAAGGAAAACCAGAAGAGCGTGGAAGTTGAAGCTTAATATCACTTGGCATGCTATCAAGAAGGCAGTAAGTTACAACGTCAAGAAACGTCTCCACCTTCATCTTCATGTAAGCTGTGCAAGAAGCATGAGACGGCTTTCCACTAACCAAACCCATCAGGAACTAGCTGTGAAGCCACATCAGGCTTCCAAACCAAAGCAAAAGGCTAGAAATCCCAGCAAAACACTAGCATCCCTCCTCCATGTGCCATATACAGCTTTGGATTTTGTAGACCGAGGAGATCACATGACTCCTACACTATCTCCCAAGCAGAGTATATCAGCAGTGTGGAAAGAAATCCATGGCTCAAGCAATTGGGAGACCCTTCTTGACCCTCTCGACCCGAGTCTTCGACGAGAAATTCTCAAATATGGAGAATTTGTTCAGGGCACATATGATGCCTTCGACTTTGATCCTTTATCAGATTTTTGTGGGAGTTGCAGGTATAACCGGCGTAAATTTTTTGAAACATTAGGCCTCACAAAGCATGGTTACAAGGTGAAAAAGTACATTTATGCCTTGTCCCATGTAGATGTGCCTGAGTGGTTAAAGAGGTCATACACTACGTGGAGCAAAGATTCCAACTGGATGGGTTATGTTGCTGTAAGCAGAAGAGAAGAATCACAGAGAATCGGCCGGAGAGACATAATGGTCGCATGGCGAGGCACTGTGTCGCCATCAGAGTGGTTCAAAGACCTCACCACAAGTCTAGAACATATTGACAACACAAATGTTAAAGTTCAAGAAGGGTTCCTCAGTGTTTACAAATCCAAGGATGAGTTGACAAGGTATAATAAGTTAAGTGCCTCTGAGCAGGTTATGCAAGAAGTGATGAGACTAGTGAATTTTTATAGAGGAAAGGGTGAAGAGGTTAGCTTGACAGTTACAGGGCATAGCTTAGGAGGTGCATTGGCACTCCTCAATGCTTATGAGGCTGCAACTGCCATTCCTGATCTATTTGTTAGCGTCATTTCTTTTGGCGCACCAAGGGTTGGAAACATCGCCTTCAAGGAGAAGCTCAACGAATTAGGAGTCAAGACCCTACGTGTTGTAGTTAAGCAAGATATAGTCCCAAAACTACCAGGCCTGTTGAACAAAATGCTTAACAAGTTTCATGGACTCACTGGGAAGTTGAATTGGGTTTATAGGCATGTAGGAACTCAATTGAAGCTTGATGCATTTATGTCACCCTACTTGAAGCCTGAATCTGACTTGTCAGGGTCTCATAATCTGGAGCTGTATCTTCACCTGATAGATGGATTTTTTAGCAAGAAATCCAAGTATCGATGGAATGCAAGGAGAGATTTAGCATTGGTGAACAAGGGTAGTGACATGCTGATAGAGGATCTGAAAATACCAGAGTTCTGGTACCAGTTTCCTTACAAGGGGCTCGTGTTGAACCAATACGGTAGATGGGTTAAACCTGGCAGGCTGCCTGAAGATATCCCTTCTCCACTGAGTATCGATACGCCACCGAAACATGGTCGCCAATCTTAGATTACGTTGCACAGTTCCCAGTTTTCGTTTAATGTCAAGGCTTCAAATTTGTTGATTTTTTTTATTCGTCTCCAAGAAGGAGTAGCTGATTTGATTTATTCTCTGCATCTCAAGTCCTTTTTTCTTTTCTTACTGGAAACATAGTGATAGTGTTTTTATGTTTCTCTCTTGTACCTAGCAATCATGATTTGGAATTTGGCTCGGCATTTTTGGCTGTCTTCCCTCTTCTTATATTATCTTTTTCCTCTTCTGAGTTGATTACGAAAAAAATTAAACATTAGAGTTCTCTTTGCACAAAAGTAAGGAACAGCAAAATCTTTACAAAATATCCATGGAAAGTTACGGGTTTTTCTTCATCATTCATTACAAAGGCTCGAACTGAAGCCACGGCAGAGGGGAGAACAAACCGAATGCCATCCAAGCTCTATTGAGCCAAAGTTATTGGTCTAAGAACTCACTCAATTTGATCCAATATATATCAGCATCACTCATCTTGACACAGACGATCCAAAGAAAACAGAACACTTGCTTGCACTTGATGGAGCTATGGAAAGACTTCCCTTGTTCGAAGCAAATTTCCCGAGAGAATGAACGCTACCTCGACAAATCATGCATCAGTTTTTGGATTGGAAAGGATTAGCAATTTTAGTCGTTAAAGCTTCAAGGACCAGAAAGGCAGTTTATCAGAGGGGTCACCTGCAGTTGTTTTTCCATTTCAGTGCCCCATCTATAGCATTATCATTTGCGACTTATATTTTTCCAGTCCAGTGTGTCTCGTTTTTTGTATTATGACGGGCTATTTGGTCCCTTTATTCTTTCAATTTTTTGATTGAAACCCCCAACTCTTTGTCATGTTAATTGAGTCCCTCTACTCTTCTTTGTGTGTTAAAGTTGCCTCTCCTCCACCTTTCTACTAGAATACTCAATTGAATGTTTATTTTTCATTATCTTATTTCTTTAATTGCATTTCAATACATAAAGACCTCTCTTGTTTTTGTATTATTTTGTTTCAGGCAGAAATAATTTATTCTGTTCAAAAGAAATAAACAGATGTTAAAAATGAGCTCTTTTTTTCCTAAAAATAAAAAATTAGAAATTCTATTAAGAAGGTCAGTTAGCGCATCCTCAAGAATTTGCCTCTAACATTATAAAAGCACTTCATAGTTGCTTGCCTTGGACTGCTATACAGCCCACAACTAGCACAAATAATGGCCCCATACCTTAATAATAAGCCTGCTAGAGTAGATAGGCCCGTAGTAATTTTATTTGACGTTGTTGGACATTATTTTTTAAAATAATTTTTTAAAAAATATATTAAAATAATTTTTTTATTTTTATTTTTAAAATTAACGTATCAAAACAATTCATTTAAAATAAAGAAAAAAATACAAAATTTCGTAGAAGTACTGCAATCCCATACAGACCCTACACATGCGATAAGGACAAGGGAGAAAGACTAGGAAAACGACAGGCAGCCGAATACGGATAAGCATGGTATATTAACACAAGTTTCCACTATATTTCAATACTATAGATTCAGGAAAATAACTAACACGAAGTTTTGACATTCACAGCATTCAAGGTGGATCCACAACTCTAGCCTATATAATGATACACACAAGAAAAGGATGAAAATCTTGCAAAATTGTTCACATTATAAAAGCTTCAGCCATTTTTTACCTATCTTCTATTCAGATTCAGCACATCCATGCAAGTTTGTGCGACCTGAAAATTGTGATAGATATGCTAGAATCCAAATTTCTACCTCTGCAACACCTGTGACAAATGTCGCAAAATTATGGTACCAAGGTGAAAAGACGAATCCTTCTCATAGCTGATACATCAGTTACTTGTTCCCGTAAGAATGTGCATACCACTTGCAGCATATATTCGGATATTACCAAATAAGATTGTTGTTTGACAGCCAAATCATTACATCATTTAACATTTCAACCGTCTCCCAGTAGCTTTGTCCCCATCAGTTAATCTTAGCCCATCCATAATTTCAATACTCTATCCTTACCACCAGAAGCTACTTTCTCACCATCTGGACTCCAATCAACGGCAAATACCTTACCACAAAGAATCAGAGCTAAAATATCAGTATTCAAATAATATATGCATCAAATGGCCATACGTTCACAGTGGAACATACCTCATCTGCATGGCCAGGAAGATCTTGCTTTAATTTCTGTGTTCGTATATCCCAAATCTGGAAAGGGGAGTAATTATAGGGTCAGAGGAATGGAGAAAGGGGCAGGCGACAAGAGGAAGCGCCTTGCAGAATAATACACTTTGGCACAAATTGCATGCAATGGCAGGGAGAAGTGCATTCCTTCTTTACAGAATATCAGTTAATCATTGAAGGAAAACCATAATTGCTTAATATGATCCGTTAAGAGAGGTACCAGAGAGCGGAAACTACATTCTCACACATATGGGGCCCCACTAAATAAGGACCAAACATCCTTTCATTGTGTTTGGACCAAAGTGTATATAACCATGCGGTCATTTTGAAACCCCAAATACCAAAAGAAAAGGTTTAGAGTGGATAGAATTACCTTCAGCGTGGAGTCTTTGCTCCCACTTAAAAGAAGCCTACTGTCTGCGGACCAGCTGCAGAGCATCATGCAATTTTTAATGAGAACAGCTACAAAAGTTTAGAGTATGGATATTCAGAAGTGATTAAAACAAATCAAACCTGATCTGATAAACAGGTCCGACATGGCCACGAAAAGCAGCAACAAATTTCCCAGTAATGCCATTCCATAGCTTCACAGATTTATCAAATGATGCACTAGCTACCCAATTCCCATCAGGTGAGAAGTATACATGATTAACAAGCTGCAGCAACCAAGAAGAAGTAAAATACTTCAGTTAAAAAAATAATTGAATTATAATTGCATTTCAAGACTCCACTTGCAGACAGAATTTGCAAGATTCAGAGTATATGTCAACACTTGGCCTCTTTACATTGCACTCCCTACAAACAAGGATCAAGAATTAGGATTGCAAGCAAAACAGAAAAACATTCATAGCCTTTGTACCTGTTGATGACCCGTCATGCGAGTTTTAGGGTGTTTGCTGACAGCGGGTTCCCACAGGAACATGGTAAAATCATCAGAACCTGAAACTAGTCTTTCAGGAGCATTGCCTTTCATTTTATTGTACCTTTCCAGAGCAACCTATAACATTTATAAATAGGTAGGAATAATCAGTTCCATATAGACAGGAAAACTGCAGGCTCTTTAGCACAAAGCGCAACATAAAAAAGAGAGCTTCAGAAGCTGGAAATCAACGCCTTTGTTTTGTTTTGCTGCAGTTTTCTGGAAATCATGGAACACCCTAGACACATAGCTCTAACTCAAGCAAACCCTTCCATCACAACAATGAGCAAACCCAAAGAGGAAAAAAGAAAACAAGTGTCTCACATTCTTGCACTATATTGACTACTGATAGGTGCAAATAAATTAAGCAGGAGCCAAGAGAAGTCCCCTCTCACCTCAACTCAAATAATGTCCTAGACAAATAGATGGTAAGAAAATTATTTTACATTAAGTTTGAGTAAGTAAATATTTTTAACTAAATATGATATCAGATAACAAAAATAAAAGCTTAAGTATATGATGGGATTGAAGACCATGCCCAAAGGAGGCTCCCCGAAAGCAACTTCAGCCTCTCTTTTTTCCCATTCATTTACATGGTAACATCCCTCTGCATAAATTAGTAAAAATCCAGCTTCAAGGTATAAATCAACAAAGTTTTAGAACTACACAAAGGTCCATCAACCATTCAACTACTACATATAAAGTTCTTGAACATTCACAACAGATAGCTGCCACAGGGGTGAACATTCTTTAACTAATGACTAGATTTAAAATTTTGAAACTGCATCAAAAAATCCATACTCTAATCCCTTGAATATTAAACTAATTCATAGATGGTAAATAAATATGGTCCCAAGCAGAAAACACTAGAAGATAAATGTCTTGAGCCATTTTCATCACAATGCAACAACTGAAGCAACTAGCAACCTTACCTTCTTCATTTCCTCTGGAGAAGAATGTGTTTTTCCTGTATGATCAAAAGCTCCTGTGCGAAGAACATACTCAGTGCTCAATGCGAGAGAGTTAACCCAATGCCCATGACCCTAAAACAAGAACCATATGCACAAGGAGTTATAAAGAGAGGAACTGCCATTTTCACATCAACAATTGAAGTTTGAGATTATTAATTGGAAACCTAAGATCTGATTGGTAATTGTAACAAAGAACATTCCTTTTCACAAACAATAAGCAAACCTTTACAGCATAAATGTGGTCAGAAAATGCAGTACTAAAATATTGTCAAAGAAACAAAATATGTCCGTACAATTACCTTCAATTCACGAATAAGCTTCCCTTGTGATGTTTCCCACACTTTAATGGTACAATCCTGGGAGCTGCACCAGTGAGATGAAGACAAAGGTGAAATATATGGCTAAAGCAAGGGCAATGGCCATTGAACCACAGTTTGACATCGTTTGATTTTCTGAGAACTAGGTTTATGAGTTAAAGAGTAATTTGTACTAGCATAAAATCATAAAGGCAGATAAAGCCAGCTAATCTTCCAGAAAGAAAGCCCCATCAATTTTCCACTTTTTCTTGTTTATGGAAGGAAAGAAATGCAGACCGCTTTGCAGTGGACTTTGGAGTCTTCTAATTTTTTCAAAGTAAATTAACTATATATAAGTCCCTTCTGTATTGATTGAATTTAGTTCGCTTTTTCATATGATGAGCTTCCAGTAAGTATTGGGCAGTAGTAGCGATGAGCTTATGTATATCCAGTAGTTCAATTTCAAGTGTCAATGAAAATTCCTACTTTTTTTTAAATATTCCAGTCTCCTGTCCTCTCTAGCACTGATCAGCTATATCCTAAACCAGGATTCTTGGGTGGATCGGCCAAAAAACTTGTAAATTTTAAGCTCTTTGATTAGAATAGCAGTAGTGGTTGTCTGATGAACATTTTCACATAATTGTAGACAGAAAAGCCTACGTACCCAGTATAAATTACTCCATCTCCACCCCATTTTACACAAGTTATTGCAAGTGTGTGGCCACTTAGACAAAAAACAGATTTTCTTAGTGATATGTCCCATATGCGTGCATCTCCATCTTTGCTAGCACTAACAAAGCGACGGCAAGGAGCATTCAAATGGACTGGTTCCCAAGAGATGCCAGTAATCCATTTCTTGTGGCCCTGAAACGAGGCAAATTGCAAAATATCAGTTTCTAGACAATTATTTGTTAGCACAACAATTAAACACCAAATAGGATATTCCCTAAATGGTATGAAAATTTCTACCATGTCGATTGCAAAAACAATTCGAATTTATGAGGGAAAAAAGAAACTAATTGAATGTTGTAGGTCCATATCTAACTTTGTCCAGAAGTCAAGTTAAAATATAATAATTACTGTTTATAGGCCCAGAAAAGACACAGGACCTTGCAGCCATTTAGTTGTAACATTTTCCCAAGTTTTCACCAAAAAAGTTTCTGACACTTTAAATGAAAAAAACTCTTGGCATGCAGAAGCAATAAGGACACAAAGATCATC
>Ga0325410_1000582_pt1 | contig 38388 bp, 19 predicted proteins | sample PopdelMetagenome_16_FD_206182 | JGI IMG/M metagenome (GOLD analysis project Ga0325410, IMG submission 206182) | Populus deltoides microbial communities from Bellville, Georgia, United States - Xylem-PdIQD-R3 | ecosystem: Host-associated > Plants > Phyllosphere > Stem > Wood/Secondary xylem...
ACATGTCATTCATTCCAAATTCTTTTGAAAAAAATGTCAAACAAAATATCGTCTGTATTTGTCTAGATTTTAACTATTATGACAGTAAAAACATCAGGGCTTATAGTTTTTTTACCTAGAAAATTCATTTTTCAACCCATTTATGGCTAAAAAACACTTAAAAAACACCCTAAACATATTGCTAAACTCATTGATAGCTTTAAAGAACATAAAAAACCTGCATAAAAACTTGAAATTAATTTGAAAAAAAATTTTTTTCCTAGCTCACATTCCCCCCCCCCCCCCAATCAATTTTAAGGTAAAAAAAATCTAAGTGGAACTACTATCACTGAATGGAAACCATTGACACAAAGATTGACTATTTTGAAGGTTATAATCAGTGTAAATGATGATTTTTTCTCTTCACCATTAGAATCCAATTACTCTCTCTTTCTTCCTCTCCTCTCAAACCATGAAATTATAAATAATAAAAATAAAGTTTTGGATTAAAATTTACGTTGTTCTTAATTTTAAAAGAATTAAGGGATTTGATATTTATAATTAGTAAATTGTGGATCATAATGAACATTCTCCTAAACTTTGATACGTCCACTCATTCCCTATGATCTTTTTTTCACTTTAGTTCCATGTTTTTTAATCTCATATTTTCCTAACAAATTAACGTAAATTGTCTTCCAATTTAGTCCTATAATTAAGGGCGAAATAAAAAAGAAAGTTACAGGACAAAATCCACAAGAAATTGTGAGAGATGTTATTGGGCAAGGGGAATAGTATTTTCTCCATATATTTTAGTGTTTTGTATAATATTAATAATATTGATAATATACATAAAGGAACAATTGCCACTAGCTAAACTACTAACCAAGTAGCAACCTAAATGTCACTGCAAAGTTCTTAATAACTTACAAGACTCGTCAAACACAGAGCAATTTTTTGGAGGGGCAACATTCTAGCAACACAATAGCTAAGAACAACAAAATAAACCTTTCTTCCAATCCATTTGATCTTTTTTCTTGTGGAAGGTTAGGAAATAACTCGTTTTAGAGGTTTCCCGTAAGCTGTGTGTATTTCACACGGCAATGAAAGGTGTGTAGGGTTGGATTTTTTTTTTTTTTGTTGACAAAACACGAGCATTTATACATTGTAAGTTTGTAACGGTCAAATAACGGCAGCTTAGGCGATCTTGAATTTCTGGGCTGAAACGTCTTCGATAATCAAGTGAGGTGGTATGACAGTGCCCACATATCACAGTGACACGCGGTTTGTTGAAGAGGATGACAAGACTGATCTTCCTGGCATGGCATGGCATGGCATGGCATGGCAGATCTGCAAGCTTCCTCTCCTTTTTCAAACCAGCCATAACTCCACCCTCAACCACACCACAACAGTTGATCTCCCCATCGTGGTGAGTGAGTGACCTTTTTCTTACGAGTACTTATTTGGTTTTTGCCCTTTTGTTTTCTTTGTTTCAGGAATCTATGATCTGTGAGTCCCTGAACAGTAGTGGTGGTTTGGAAGGGGGACCAAAGTATGTGATGTATTTGTCTTTAGGGATTGAAAATCAACCCTGGGCCAGCTTCCCTTTGTCCTCGCGTGGTTTTGAAAGTGTGGTAATATTTATTTTTTAAAATATTTTTTACTTGAAAATAAATTAAAATAATATATTTTAAAAATAATTTTTGATATTAATATATTAAGATAATATGAAAATATTAAAAAATTATTTTAATTTTTTTTAAAATATTTTTAAAACATAAAAATAAACTACACCGCACAACTTCCAATTTAGGGGCTATATCAACTTATCCCTTGACTATCTTTTCATTATTCCCGAGAGCTTTCAATTTTTTTATTCGAATTATCTCTTTCTATTTATCTCCATAAACTTTACTGCATGCTTTCATTGTTCTTCTCCATATGATGTAATGAACTAAACTTTTTGTGGGTTTTAGGAGAACCCTTTATATAACTTTTGCAATATCCCCTTAAATATTTTTGTATTTTGTGTTAGGCATTGTGATGTAGAGTGTTTTTAAAAATATTTTTCATTTAAAATTATATTAAAATAATTATATATATATATATTTTTTATTTTTGACATCAGCATATCAAAACTATAAAAAATACTAAAAAATACATCAATTTAATATTAAAAAAACATTTTTAAAAAACATCCAAAGCAAAACCGAAACCTCAAGGCCTCAAGGGGTAGTTAGAAAATAATTTTTAGTTTAGGGGTTAATTGACAGAACCTTCAAATTGCTAGGGGAGGTTTGTAGTTTAGCTCCGACTACTAAAAACTTAAAACTATTGACTGTGCAATTCATTAGCAGCGATTAGGTGCAATCCCCCGAACCATTTTGGATCATAGAATAGGAAAAAGCCAAGGCCTAGTAGATAAAACACAACTTCAAAATTGGTGGGTGGGTGTTATAAAAGCAACCGCTTGAAATCACAGCACTCCTCGTTGCCTCATCAATTTATCCCCTCCTTTTCTTCTTCAGGACTCGCTCTTTAGAGAGAGAGAGAGAGAGAGAGAGAGAGAGATGGGGAATTGTCAAGCCATAGATGCAGCAACACTAGTGATTCAATACCCAAGTGGAAAAGCAGAGAACTTTTATTGGCCTGTGAGTGCTAGTGAGGTTATGAAGATGAACCCTGGTCACTATGTTGCTCTTCTCCTCTCCACCAACTTGTATCCAACCAATAACAATGGAGAATGCCCCGCCAACACCACCGCTAACAATACTCCTTTGAGGGTCACACGAATTAAGCTTCTTAGACCTACTGATACTCTTGTTCTTGGCCATGTTTATAGACTCATTACCAGTCAAGGTTTGTCATATTTATTAGTCTATCCTAGTTAATTTCCTTCCATAGTTTTTGAATTTAGTCTTATTTTCTTACTGGGTCTTGTTTTTTCAGAGGTTATGAAAGTTTTATGTGCAAAAAAACAAGCTAAGCTGAAGAAAAATGAGCCGGGATCCGAAGAGAAACCTGAGAGGGTGAAAGAAAAGCAGGGATCAGGACTGGATACAAAGGCTAGACGATCTGAACAACATAAGGAAAATCAGGTGACTCTCACATATTTCATCAGATTAACATGAATAATTGAAAGCTGAACCAATTTTAATTTGTTGAGAATACTTCACACAAGTCCTCGCTACCTCCTACTTCTGCTTAGTATTGTAAAGCCACATGTCTTAATTAATTACTTTCCAAAACATTTCAGGTGACCAAAAATGAAAGAAGCAGACCGAAGACAACAACATCAACCAACTCTGCTGCCATAGCCAGATCAAGAGCATGGCAACCCTCACTACGAAGCATTTCAGAGGCTGGCAGTGGCAGCTAATCATATGTTCCTTCCATGCTACACAAGATACATGAGGATCAAACACATGGGCTTGCCAGCAAAATCCAGGCTTGCTTCAACCTGCAACATCTAAGACAGATAATCCATGGAGGCAGGTAGCTAAAGGGACAGATTAAAGTATATCTTCCTTCAAGTACAGATTTGGCTAATGCGGGCATACTTTGTATAGCAAAAGGTGGTATCTTAATCATGGTTGTAACTTAAAGAACTGCTCTTTTGAAATGAAATCAAACTTTGTCACAAGTTTTTTTAGTACAATAATTTTGGTGGGATTATTGCTATGTAGTGCTACTGCTAATCAATCAATCAACCACTCAAATATACAACACCAAAAGACAGGAGATTATGTTAAAGTAGAGAATCAAAGAAGACTAAAGAAATCATAAGATTTCATGGTTCGGAATTCAGATTCTAATGGTGGGCATATGCTCTCCCTCCCTCCCTCCGAGGGATCCTTTTAAGCCAACGCAGGGACACCGTACATGCGAAATTTTTTATATTTGAAGGTTAAAACATGTGGAAACCATGTTTGTGTTTAAAAATTCAGTCAACTTGAGCATGGTCCTTAACCATCAAGGATTTAAAGTCATCCTGCAAGATTCAGGCATATTTATTACGCCATTAACACTAATTTTCATTAATATTAACCACTCATGGATTTGAAGGGGTTAATACACAAGTGCAATTAATAATCCAAGTAATTAATTATGGAAAAAAGGAGGAAAAATTAAGGAATTGAAATAACAGAGTAAGCCAGATGTGAAGTTGAAACAGGATTCAGGACCAAGTATTTTTGTAATAAAATATGAAATAATTCCAGCATCTGGCCGCCAGCTATTTAACTAGTAAAAAACAGCAGGGAAAGAAGCTTAAAAAAGACAATGTTTAATGCCCCAGATGCTGCATTAAAGCCAATGACAAATGGGCTCTTATAGAATCTGTAAATGGACTTTAGAAATTTTCATCATCCATAGTCCAAACTCATTTTTTTAAGGTTGATGATGGACCGACAGCAATAACCAACTGATTAGCATGGGCATTATTTCAGAGATATGAGATGACAATGTCCCTCAGCGGCTTCACCTACTATCTTAATTGCTTAGAAATAAATCTTCACTTTATTGGTTATGGAAATTTCATCGTGGTCCAAACAAAGACTAGCTCATCTTACAGGACAAGGCATTGACAAGTGCACATCAGTCTTCAAGATTCTGAAGGCACGCAAGAAAGACAAATTTGAAAAGGTGGAATGGATACATGTGTAGAATAATGATTCCATAGCTTACTTGGTCTTTCAGTTTAGTATGGCATCTAAGCTTGTCCTCCAGCATGGTCCAGAAAAGCAAATGTAGATGCGTTGCTGTTCTTGACGTGTAAAAACTGGTGCAAAAATAAAATGAAAATGTTCTTGTACAAAATAATATCGATAGGAAGTAGAGATGGCATTAATTTGATTGGAGGACTTGTTGATATGTTGCTAAAAACCTCTGGCTTCACTACCGTTTGTAAGAGGCATGGCTAGTTTCACCATCTTTTTTACTTAGAGAAAACAACGCAGAAAGTTCTTGGTATAAACTATCACAGATACGTGATTATATGCAGGAAACAGTGTGATTTTCCCAGATAAAGAGCAGAGCAGAGCAGAGATAAATATTCTGTGCTGAGACATGCCTAAGCGTCATTAAACTACCTGTGATCATTAGGCCCGTATATTTGACTTTGAAAAAAAACATCATTCGGTAGGTTGCAAGTGCATCAAAAGAAGTGGAATGATTCTCTCTGCATCATTCTTTCCAATCTCCTTTTCATGGTCAAGAAGCAAGACAGACCAGTGCTAGCAAAGCAAAAGATGGCCTTTTTCTTTCGTTTAATAAGCTGAAATCATGGAGCACAACTGCAACCAACTCACCCTTAGAACATTCACTCACTCCTAACTCCTAAGCATGGAAAGGCAGGGCATTATAGGTGGTCCAAATTCATGCAAGTGCCTAACGCGTGGGCCATCATAGACTGTTTGCCACTATTTACCAAATTTATAGCACTCTCCCTCTCCCTCTCCCTCTCCCTCTCTCTATATATATATATATAGATTTTGTCTCTAGTTTGAACAATCATTGAAATATACAATCGAATTAATGAGTTGTGGAGCAGTGTATGTGGAATGTAGGCCATTCCCTATGCCTGGCTGAAGTTGCTATGTCATGATATCTTTTCACTACTTGGCCTCTCAATTAATTCAATGGAATAACTCCTTTTCATTTCGTTTCAATGGGCATGGAGGGCCTTCACGCATCTTGCAGTGAAAAAGAATTACAACTAAGGTTTTGTAAAGTTATATTTTTTATTTCTAAAGAAAACTTGTTCTCAAGAATCTATAATTCATAAAATTGAAACAAAAAAATTAATAAATTGTGGTAAAAACCAACATAAAGAAATCTACAAAAAAATTGAAAAGAGGATGTTTCAGATCTTTTACCTAAACGGATTCCCTGAATAATTGAATACATGCAGTGGGTAAATTTGCACTCGGAAGTGATTGAATAAACTTGAAATATGCAATCCTTGCAATTTGATCAAACAGTCAATCATCAGCAAATTTGTTTTCTTCTCCGAGAACATTACAGGTTTCACAGCATTCCAAGAGATGGAGATTGGTGTAAAGAGACGCCACAGTCACATTGCTTTCATGAAAGTATGAGAGGATTGATAATAAATTCCTCCCTTTAAAAGCAAAGAAAGAGACAATCTCCAACTCTTATTTCTCAACCATATCTTGTAGTAAACGCCATTCATTTCCGTCCATTAGCTTCCTGAGCCCAACAACCCTCCTAATCACTGATAAAGAAGCATCCTAATCTGAAAGAAACATGTAGCTTCGACTCCATTGTTTATCCATTTAGTGCCGTTTATTCATTTATTCCTCTCTAAATTCTCAACACCGCAGTGAGCTTTACAAGCAGTATCACAGCGGTTGCAAAAGGGCTGTTTCTATCCTCCTTTTGACACAAAAAATGGGAGCCTGGAAGCGTGGGCTTGTGACTTGTAGCCCAAGTCCAGAGCTTCAGGTGTTTTGATTGTTGTGGGCTTATGGGCTATTAGCCCAACTCCTAAGTTTTGCATGTTGCCTTGGCTTCCATAGAGCAATGGAGGCCCTCATCTTGTCATGCAAATTTAGTCGTACACTGTAATTCATTGCCAAGTGTTGCGACGCACCGACGGCACGTGTGTCTTTATTAAATAATACACTAAAAGTTATTGGGAAATTATTGTAGCTTTTCCATGTCTTTCACTTATTAATATATTATATTATTATAATTATTATATTATATTATAGAATTGTTTTTTTGTTTTTTTAATAAATTTTTTTTTATTTGATTTAGTTTGTTAATGTTAAATTTTTTTTATTTAGTTATTAGATTTTCATGATATGGATCCTGGGTTTAAAGGGTTAACCTGGTTTGACGAGTTAACCCGATTTTTTTTCTTTTTAATTAATATTTTTCGTTTAGTTTAGTTTGTTAATGTTAAATTTCTTTCTATTTAATCATCAGATTTTCATGACACGTATCCTGAGCTTGACGAGTTAACTTGGTTTGATGGGTTAACCCAGTTAATTCTGGGTAAACCCGTCAATTTTTTTTTTCTATTTAGTTATCAAACTTTCATGACGCGAATCCCAGATTTTACGGATTAACCTGATTTGAAGGGTTAACCCAATTAATTCAGATTTTTTTTCTTTTTCTTCATTAGTTTTTTTTTTCATGTTGGTTTTTTTCTTTGTTTTTTTCTATTTAATTATCACATTTTTATGATACGACCTTATAGCCAGACTCACATCCAATATTCTTGGGTCCGGTGTTGCAGCCAGACTCACTTAAACTTGATTCATGTAAATTTAATGTTATTATTAATATTATAAATATTACTTTTAGGTCAGATGTTATAGCCAAACTCAAGACTCTTAGGTATAACTTTGAAGAAAAACCTAACACTTTTAAATTTTAGTTTTTTTTTATGCAAAAAAAAAGACCCGCTGCATTGCACGGGTCATGTAACTAGTACTATCTATTTCACGGGTAGTACATGTTTTTTTTATATAAAAAAATAATGGTTATGTAGATTATTTTCTAAAATTTAAATAAAAAATTTCATACAAGGATCTAATCAAATAAACTAATAATTATTTATATTAATAAAAAAATTGATAAGAGTAACAAAAAAAAAAAAATATAGGTCAAGATATTTAATACATATTATTTACTCGGTTGTATTTAATAAATTTATTTATGAAAATCAATTTGCAACAAAAATCAATACACACATAAAATTTATTGAATAAAATAATAATAAAAACTTCTATACAAGGATGCTCATATTAAAAATGCAACAAAAATCGATATACACATAAAATTTATTGAATAAAATAAAAAAAACTTCTATGCAAGGCTACTCATATTAAAAATATTATAAAAAAATAAATGTTTTTATTTTTAAAAATAAGTTTAATTCATATAAAATATATAAAAAATATAAATAAATCATATTAATCTCATACAAAATTACACACATTCAATATAATTAAAAAATAATTATTATTTCAAAAAAGCTAAACAAGCCAAAAAAATCACAAAAAAAAGATATTAATCAAAAACATAAATGCAAGAATTATATATATATATATATATATATATCATGAACTCGTATCAAAGTTTACAAGCATAAAACATCGGGGCAAGACAATGCATTCATAGAAATAGAAATAAGCTTCAACGTGAATATAACTAGTTTGTAAATAAAAGAACTATAATACATCTCAACTTATTAAACACCTCAAAAATCTCACTCAAAACGGTACGGCGACAAGCTGGAACTCCGCAACTAAACACTGCTTTCTTCATATCACGCTACAAGTTCATATATAATAGCTCTTCACTCACTTTATAATAGCTTTTCTTGGAACTAAGACTTTTTCAGCTGTCGCACACTTACAGATTTATAGAAACTTTTGCAGTGTCATTCAGCAGTTGCAGTCTCATTCACTGGTGTAACATGTTCATGCTTGTCAAGTTGGCTGAAGTTTCCCTTCTGCTTGAAGAGCTGATTATGATGGTGCCTGCAATACAGACGATGCTCATGGGCTACAAAGTTTGATGGGCTGATGACACAGCCTCCATGAGCGCATCTGAAACAAGCCTTATGATACGATGTTCCATCAACTGCCACCTGAAAGATGTAAGTTGGAGACAAGAAACTATAAGATATTTTTCTTTATCCATGACATCAAAAGTTCATCTATGAGAGTATTAGAAAACAGACAAACATGGGGTGAAGATTACATGGACTTGAATTTCTTGAATTGGAGCTTTAAGTTCTAAAGAGTACTGATGGAGTATAAAAATGGAGAACTATGTGATGCAAAGATGTCGATTTGTCAAAACATTTTGATATAAAACAGAAAAAAACTCTGAGGTTCTTAGACATCCTTGGTGCATTTGCTTTCTAGCTGCTGTCATTAGTTTTAAACATGCTCATAAAACAAGCAAAACCACCTGCTGCAACCATTTGAACAGATTTATTTGCTTATTTTTTTTAAAAAATGATTTATTCTGTCAAATCATGCATTATTACTATTATGAAAGCACACCATTTACCCTTTCGATTGGGTAAACAGTTTTCTTGCAAGCAACACATTTCTCCTGAGTTCCGGCAAACATACTTGAAACTTTGCTGTTGCTTTGGACCTGTGCAATTCCATTCACAAAAGGAAGCATCTTAATAGTCATTTCAAACAATAATAAATCAAATATGAAATAGCTGCAACTTGCAATGAAGTGTTAATACAGCTGTTAAGCTTTGCACTGGGGGTACCTGATCGGCAGACCGGTCAACTCTAACAGTTTTTGAAGTCCCTGGGGAAGGGAGAAGAATATAATAGCGCGTGAATAAACTTGAACGAGCAGATATCACAGCAGGGCAATGCGCTTAAAGAAAATTAATAGCCGGTATTCACCTTTGAAGCTTTTATCCAAGCTGCCTGTCATCTTTAAAAGTTGATCGAAGTGAGGCTTGCAATATAAAACGCCTTCAAAGGATGAGTAGTTGCTCAACTGCAAAGGTGAAAAGGAAAGCGTTTAGATTAATTAAAAAGGAAAACATTGTAGAAAACACAACAGTTCATGTTTTTGTGATACAAGGAAAAAGGACAGAAGTTTTCTTCAGAACCTGAACCCCGAGCTTCTTGAAATCTTTATAGTATGCACAAAAGTATTTTGCATCTCTGGTTTTTCATAGTAGGTTTCTGAACATGGCTACCATGCATTTGTTTGAACAGAAAATCCTAAGTGTAGATGTCGGTATTCCTATTCTGATATTTGTTAGTTCTTCAATATCTGACCACCTTTCTGTGATCACTAGCTCAATTACTTCCTATACGGGTTTGCTATGTCTTTTAATTGCTGGAACAAGCTCCAGGGTTCACCCTGAGAAGCATGAGCAGAGATGAAACTCTAAGTGTCATGAGATTAGAGAACGAATAGGCAACTCAATAACCGATCCATATACGCTTCCAATAGAAGAGAAGTTTCAATATATCTTGACAGATGAGTGAAATCCTTTGACAGTAAGTTTCCTTTCCAATGTGTTCACATTCAATGCAATTGCCATGAAAGTTGCCAATTGCACGCTGGTTCAGTTAAAACACATTTCTAGTGGTACCTAGCGGTCAGTTTATGGCAGAGAAGAAAACGAAAAAAAACTCACTATAAGTTATCTTATCTGTACGTTCATGCTGCAGGTCGCATATCAGCTTAATATCATTCAGTTCAACCAGGAAACAAAGTTCAATAGGGATAAAATCTGATTCACACGCCCCAAGGACTAACGAAACAGTCAGTTTGCATTTGATATCTGCAGGAAGACTGTTCAATCAGCTTTACGGTTTGGAAATGAATAAAATTCCATTGTTCTGTTCCCAACTACCCAATAGGCCGACAAAAACAAAAGCAACCACGAATTGCTTTTTAACCACACACAAGTCATTGTTTGTTTGGCAACGATTTGAAAATGAGATCTCTCTCTCAGCCCCACCTCTCCTTCCCCTTGGCAGCCTGTGGGGCGCAGAACTCCTTGATCACCACTCAAAAATCGAGGATCCACAAGCAAATTTCATGGCCGAAAGAAAGTGACCTATCATCAACCAACTAGGACAAACAGCATCTAACAACATCAAAGGATCTAAACAACCCCATCTGTAGACCATCCAGTTGAAATGGTCATGTGAAAAAAGAAAGATGAATACAAGTGCAAAATCATAATTTCAATTTGGACTCCAGAGCAAAAAAAAAAAAAAAAACATTTTATATTGTCTGAGCTATATATGTTGGAAAAACAAATCAGCTTAAGAAATAAAAATGAGAAAAAACCACCTTTTAGTTGACAAGTTAGCATCTAATCTTGACATACCAAGCAAGCACACAATCATCCACCTAAAACAACCCCCCTCCCAATCAAAATATCTATAACCATCTACTACAACAGTGATAATATTTAACCAGAGGGTGGCTATAAATATGTATGATCAAGTAAAAGAGGATATATCAATGATAAAGCTCAGCTCTTGGAGTTTCTGCAGACTCCTTCATGTGCTTATGAAATAAGGGACTATGTAGCTTACCTTTAGGGTACCCTTGCAGTGGTGGCATCTAAAACAAGCCTTGTGATAGACTTTGTCATCAGCAGTGAGTTGATCCACAAAGTATACAGTCTTCTCACATGACTTACACTTCTGGGTTGTCCCTGCAAATGGTGCCATAGGTAAATTCTTTACTTTGTTAAGTACGCTGATGGATAATAGTAGATAATGATCGATGATATCTATCTAGCTAGCAAGCGCTATCTCCCTGTCTCCTGTCTTTCTGATGGACCTTCTTCTTCTCCTTCTTCAAATATCAATAAGCTTTCTGCTAGCAGAGAAATTATTGGAGGGGATGATGATGAAAAAGAGAAGACTGCCAAAATTCGTGTGGGTGCGTTTGAGATTTACAGCTCAGCCTCAGATAGACAGAGAGAAACCTAACGATACAAAAACAATTTCCTAGTAGTCGACTTTAGATCCATTAGAAAACATGCAAGCAGTCTTTGTTGGCGGCAATTTGGTAATTTTATCAACAAAAGTAGTTTGACTATACTACATGATTGCCTTATTTTTCACAGATGTCCAGCTACTAGACTTGAATCATGGAAGGTGACGTGAACGGTGAACCTAGTACTGTGCTTTTATTCAGACAGGAATAGTAAATTAATCACGTGTATTGGTTTTTTAGTTAAAAAAAACATTTCAATTTTTTTTTAAATTAATTTTTTAATAATATTATACAATTTTGATATGTTGATATTAAAAATAAATTTTAAAAAATAAAAATATTATTTTTATATACTTTTAAATAAAAATACTATAAAAAACAATTAATATGAAAATTCAAACATGATTAAAAATGCATCATACTACTAATGTATATCCTCTGATTCTAGCCCTCTTAAGTCACATCAAGTGATTATAATTGTAGTAATTTATTAGGATTTGTTTTTAATCTTATCACAGTTAAAAAGTTAAAAAATTTAGAGAAATTAACATACTTTATAAATATTTTAAAAATTAATATTATTTAATAAGTTATAATTTTTATTTGTGACTCATGAGTTGCATTCCATGTTTACAGCTCATGAGTTCCAATTGAGAATTGTGAATCATCCAAAAAAAAAAATATATATATATATATATCCAGGATATTGTGGCAAATCCAAAATATATATATATATATATATATATATATATATATATATATATATATATATATAAAACTAAGCCAGCATTACAATTTTCACAACCCAACAACATCCCAGCACCACAATTAGAAAACATGATTTACTATTAATCTCTCTAACACAATTAAAAGATCAACACACCTCATGATTCATCCAAATTAATAATTAACAATTCATAATTAAACACAATGATTCACATAAAATTTTATTAAATTTAAAATAAATTCATAATTCTTATAAAATTAAATCATATAATTTAACTACATCTAAAAATTATCTTAACTTATGGATGAGCTTGAAGTGCTTGTGAATGGACCTACACCACCACCCTACAACTCGAGGACGGACCTATAACGCCCATGTAGAGGTCAACACCAAAATCATGTCAGCTCATACACAAGTCTGGGATGCTCGTGCATGAACCGACATCCCCAACTACATGTCCCCTTTCATGATAAATAATTTCATCTTTTGTTAATACCGCTTCAAGATGTTGAGCCTCCCCAACCTCTTGAAGTCCATCATGATACAAATTTAGCATAATGTTGGCAACGACATGTCCCATTTCATCAATATCTTCACGGATAGTAATTGTTGCTTTTCGAGCCTCCTAAGTGATGAATCTATATATATACATTAAAAAATAATTAGCATTCATCATCTATAATAACATTAATAATATTTAATATATATTGCATACTAATCAATTATATATTGGATATTGAGACTTATAATGCATCCTATTGTAGACGCCTCAGGAAACACAACCATGTAGGTGTATTAATCTGACATATAATGGAAAAAAATATCATTTCATGTAGGTATCTAAATCAATCTTTGGAGGCCACTCCTCAAATATCTGATTTATCCTAGCATCCTAAATATCTAGGAAAGTTGCATGAATCACCAACCAATTCCCCTCCCGCTTACCTTTATGTCTGATACTATGCAGCTCGTTACCGGTATCAACATAATCTGGGATGTGCTAAGACAAACCAAAATGATGTATTACTTGATCAGGGTAATGCATCTCAATTACATTGAAGCAATGTAGCAGGATTGATGTGGATAAGCCCGTGAACACTAAGAACCCATTACACGTTTCAAGTGGACCCACCACAAGGTCCAAAGCGAAGGCCTTAAAAGAAGCATTGAATGAACTGGTTGTGCAAATTTCGGCTAAGGCTGAACTTGAAGATCCTTTAGAGCATCAAAAGGAGACTTTACATTTAATCCATATGCAAGAGGGGCCTAACCATCCTTATTTGAGCCATGAAGTTTTGATAATAAAGCTATCAATTTTGTATCAGTTTCAGCCAGCCTTGTTATGTGATGTTTTCATGTGTTTTGTGGAGTTCTGATTAATATTGGATTTCTTATTATATGTGGGAACAATAATTATTCCTTTAAATATTAGGATTTATTATTTTATTTTATTTCCTTGTCAGGCGAGGAGAAAACACAACAAAGAAAACAAAGGAATTCAAGCTGACTTAAGAAACACATGGCCGACACAATCTCTTTGTTATACAAGGAGAATAATTCAGCAACTTAATTGTATTTCCTAATATTAGCAGGATACCAAGAGGTGGCAAAAAGGAGCATTAAAGACAACTAAAAAAAAAGAATAAATACAAGACCGAGATTAGAATCCTATTCTAACATGGAAACCAAAACGATGGCAACTTCTCCTTCAGTTCCTAGGATTATTAGGCATCTTTATAAGCTATAAATAAGTCTTGTATCAGACCTGCAATGTTTTCTTTTTTTCTTCTTATTTCACGACAGATAAATGTCTATTGATATTTTGCTATTACTGTTTATGGTGCTTTTGTTTTCCCCCTTTTCGATTGACATTTGTTTGATTCTTGTATAGTCCCTAATAAATTTTTCTATTTTTCCAAACAAAAAAATTCATGCTTTCAATCTATTGTGTGAAGGATGAAATTGAAAAAAAAAATCAATCTAAAAAAAAGATACAATAAAATAACTGGAGTCAACTCAGGTTAACCGACAAAACTCATAACTCAGGTCATGAGAACATGATAACATTATAAAAAGCAAATCGAAATAAATTATGAAGTCTAATTCTTAATCAACCTAATATTGAATAATGAACTTGAAAAAAAATATCAATTAAGAAAGGGAAAAAAAACCCGAGTCAACCGAGTTAACCCACAAAGCTTGCAACACGGGTTAAGAGACTGAGATAATCAAATAAAAATCAAACAATAACAAATCATGAAACATAATCTTCTATAAACTAAATGTTGAAGGATGAAATAAAAAATTATTTAAAAAGAAAAAAAAATTATTGCAATGAATAGTATTTTCTTGAGGTTGAATGATGAAATAAAAAAATATATTTTAAAAAAATATTATTGAAATAAATAGTGTTTTTTTGAGGTAGTGCACAGTAAAAAGACCATCTCTTTTAGCTTTTTGTCCAAACCCACAACACGAGTAAGGAGACTAGATAACCACATAAAAAGAACCACAATAAATTATGAAATCTAATCTCAAATAAAATAAATTTCAATGAAGAATTAAAAAAGCAAAAGAAAAAACAATTGTAATGAATAGTGTTTTGTGAGGTAGTACACGGTAAAAACACTATTTCTTTTAGTTTCTTTTTAATATGCTTCACACAATCAACGTCTCTTGCATCATTGAGAACAAAACTAGCTTGATTCCCTATGTTATGCTATGGGATGAAGTATTCTCAATGTATAATAGTTTTTTTAACATCAAGAAAAATTGAAACTACAAACTGAAACGTTTATACATGTATTCAATAAAATAAAATAAGAATTATATGTGCCAATAAATAATAACAAATCTGATAATTTCAATCAAAGATTAAGTCGAGAAATTGAGATAAGAATGTTATTTTTTAGAAAAATATATTGAATATTTGTTTGAGTTTGAAACTAGATCTCTAAAGTTTTAATTGGTTTGATCAATAAAATTAAGTTTTATTTTGTCAAGTCAAGCATTAATATCACGAGAGCTCCATATAAAACCAACTAAAATAAAATATCAAATCTAATCCCAAGTCAACCTAACATGAAATGATTAAATCAAAAATAAAAAAAGTCAGGTAACAAAGAAAAATTAAAGAAAACATTGTGTGTAATAATTACAACTCATAATAGACTATATCTTTCTTTTATGTTGCATTTCTATCTTTTTTTAATAGTTTTTTATTTTATATTTTCTCGCATGTCCATGATTCTAAACACCATTTCATGGTCTACATAGTATCAATTTTGCAAAATCAAATTAAAATTGTTAAATGAAAAGGCAAAATAACTCAATTAAAAAAATGATATAAATAAAAAAAAAGACTCAATAAAAATGATTAAATTTGTCGGATAGATATAAAATACTTTTTTATTATCTATATACTTTACGTAATGGAAATTGATCATGATGAAAAAAATTAATGTGGATCTCTATTAAAAGTCGGGTATGAAAAAGTGAAATTGCCTCAATTAAAAATAAAAGGTGGAGATGAAGAGTGATGCTCGGCTTCCATGAATCTCCATTGCCGTCTCTAATATCCATAAAATTCTCAAAACCAAGTGCCACTTATACCATATAAAGTTTGTGGGTGAAAAAATGGAATTAAAATATAGCATAAGCAATGCTATATCTTTTTGTTAAAGAAATATTCATATAATTAAATCTATAATGAGACAACAACTACCTCTTACTAAATAAAGGATCTCAAATCCCGTACCTTTATTATAGGCACTCCATTCTAAAAATATCACAATGTAATGAAAATACAAGAGTCTCAAAAGATAAGAAAATTACATTAATTAAAGTGCAAGAAATAAAGGAAAACAATAAAAGAAAGCATAAAAAACCCTTTGAGAAAAAAAAAGATAAATAAATTTGTTGAAATTGAATTTGTGGGGTTGATCATCGTTTGTAATAATCTAATTCTATTTGTATTGTTGTAAAGTTTGAATCCTATTTACAAAAGTAATTTTAATCCTATATTGATATTAGTATCAAATAAAAAGGTTTCTTAAATCCTAAAACAAGTTAAACTCATTTTTTATTGATACACGTATAAATCACAACTTAATATCTTACTTCTAATTAGTTATTTTATTAAAGACTCCTACTCTGAGTAAGATTTTATCTCTTTGGTTGTTCAAGTTGTTGCTATTTAATTTTCGACCTTATTTTTTGATTTTTTTTGAAAAAAACAACAAAAAAGTACACCCATCTTCAACCTCTCATCTCTTGGCCAACCTTCTCTAGCCACACGTTACCATTTTCTTCAACCGAGATCAACCCGCCACCTTCAATGGTAGCCCTCCTAACATGCCTTTGACCCAAAACTATCTTGAGCACCTCCCTTTCTAAGCAGTTACCCTTTCCTTTCTAGCCTAATTATGGATCAATATTAATGGAAAAATCATTTTGAAAAGCAATATCTATCATACTCTCAAGCAGGTTATACAAAGAACATTTGGCTAAAACAACAATGCTTTTTATATATATATATATATATATATATATGTTCAAAAATCATAATTTTTTAAATCTTTTTTGAACTTTCTAACAAATAACTGAAAATATAAGTTATTGATCATTCAACATTATAAATACAAGTTATTCGGTTGTTTAAAAAAAACAAAAAATTACTATACAAAATTAAGCAAGTGTTTAGATGTTATATTATCCAAAAGTGATGATTTTTTAAAGCGTATTTTTCTTAACCTAATAGCATCTACTTTTGTAATGAAAAATAAATTACACCTGTCAAAAGATAGTGTTACTTTCATGTTACAAGGATATAAAACAATCACAAATTTCCAGAAATGCTTGATTATGAGAGACTACACTTGCACTGCCCTCCTTCTTCTCAACAAAAAACTCTGTCTTCAATGTGGTGAACAACTTGTATATGGAACTGCTTTCACATTTCCAGTCCACTTTCATTGATAAGCTATCTGAAACTGGGAAGACTCTTTATGACCTCAATTTTGATCTGCAATTTCTTTTTGCATGCCCGGCTTCTGATTCTTGCTTCTGGCTTCTTATTGTCAACTCTGTCTTCAGGCCGATGCTCAAAACTTTGGTGATCAGTACATTCGGGCCCTGAAAGCAAGCGATGTCTTGATCATGAAACCTCTCTGGGAAGCTATTCATAATTTTCTAACAGACACCTTGATCTCACCTCAGACAGAAAATTTTAGTGGAAGAAAATTTTTGGTCTAGCAGAAAATAGGTGGACTTGATCATGCACAACCAAGAGCATCTTCAGATATAAGATTGTCTATAATTATTGTAAAATCGTAGGAGGTTACCACTTTCTTGATGGTAGTCCAATTAGTTGAAGCTCGTTTGCAAGTTGTAAAACTGGAATGCTTGAAGTTCTGTAGCTTTGTCGTGGATTTGCCATTTTAAGTTTTTTGCATTTGTTTGACAGAATCAACAACAATCTTTAAGAAATCTCTGAATTTGACTTGCTGTTCAAGGTTTGCGTGGTTAGAAGAATTACTTTTTATTTTAAAATATTTTTTATTTATTAATAATATTATTTAGATGGCACTGAAAAAAAAAGCTATATAACTGGATTTTTTAACCAAAATAAAATATATCCATTAATTTATGTGCTTCGATCTTTCAATAGGTGAAGGATGGAACGAAACAGATGCCAATTCAAATGACTACGGGGTCCCAAAAAAACAGGACGCAACTGGGGTAATTTTCCCATATGCTTATTTTATAAATATGGCACGACAAAAGACAAACTTTATTACACGACCGAAAAACAGAAGCAAGAGGGCAAGCATTTGATCACATCATGATAGTTACTACTTATTGGACACTGACAAAATTGAAGAGGATCTGATGTTCTTGGCAGAAACAGAAATTTCAGACACTAAACTCCCAATCATGCACTTTCCTTTGCCTGTTTCCGAGCTTCTTCCCGCATTACTGTTTTGACATAGATTTCATAGCAACAGCCTGAAACAAAAACACAGTACAAAAGCGTATGAGAATACTACCAGTTGTAACAGAGACGGCTTTGGTAGAAGACTGCAATTCCAGGGAAGATAAACTATACTGTGCAGAGGATCCCTGGTTCAATTTAAGCAATCACATTATTATTCAAAAATAAAGTAGAGCATACAGCCAAGTATAGTAAAAAATAACAAACATAGAGCATGTTAAGACACCAAAGTCTCCAGTGCATCAGATTGCATTGCCAGTCATCGTGATATGAAATACTGAGGCATAGTAGAGCATACAACCAAGTTGAAGCTTCCATATTGCTGCTTAAAGTTGTTCTAATCAGTTTTACAGGTAAAAGAACATGCATGCTATCACTGACACTAATAAATGCTCAATTCAACTTTTTGTTTAAATGTGCTCTTTGGAAAGTCAATAATCATTTCAATTAACAATGACATTTACACGCAAAAAGTTTGACACCCACATGTTTTTTCAATTCTATACCTTCCAAATATTTTAAATTCCTCTAGTCTAATTCTTGTAGCACACCAAAGAACCCCACCAATGAGGTTTAACCAATTACCAATATTTTTATGTAGTTTCGTACCAAAAACAATTTTTCAGAACTACATGCAATTTTCTTCCAGTTACACCAGCAGCATCAGATTACCTGCTACAACAACAAGTGTCAGAACATCTCCAAATCTTTTGAGTCTCCACACACTCTTCTTATGTGATTTGAATCGCTTAAGAGATGGATCTTCGGCCAGGAGCTGTAAGGTAAACAAATTAGCACGTTACTCATATATGAACCTCAACAATCACATATTCAGTTATTTTTAGCAATTGATTATTTCAACGTAGAATTGCCAGTTAAGAGGTAACTTTGGAATTTTCATGTTCATACTTTTCTGGTTTTTGGCTCTGCATATTTCCTAGACTATGAAATTGGGTTTCAAACAGTTGATAAAGCGCAGCAGTTGTACATATCCAGCAGTTTATCACCGACTCCATAAGGACATAACTTTGTTATTTCCTATACTATGAAAATTTCACGTCTCTACAACTGCAGGAGGTAGTTTCCTGGTTTTAATGACTCTGTATTCCCTAGACTGTGAAATTGGTTTTCAAAACAGATTGTAAAGTATCAACAGTGATGAGTTTGTCAAAAATTAACAAAAACTGCCCCATCTTGAGTAGAAGGATTTTGGGACAACTCATTTAGCTCTTGTACAGTTGCTGTTGTATTAGTAAGATCAATTATCCATCTTTGTTTCCACCTGCTACATTCAAATTTAGTATGAAAGCCTTTCTATGCCTGCACAAAGTGCAGACCTTTTTTTTTAACTGTATTCCTCATATCAGATTCCTACTTCTGAAAATCACCATGAATACTGGAATTCTACAGAAATTGGTGGAGGAGAGATACAAAGAACAGCCATCATGGGCAATAGCATGGAAGAAAGGATTACAAGGAAAATTGAGAAGGGAAAAGCTGGAGGATTAGGGGTAATCCAGAAAATGGCAGGCAAATACATCCAAGAACGAGTGGAGTTAAAAGGCAACACATAAGTAGGAAACTTTTGAGTTTTAAGGATTAGAAAAGAAATCACTGTAAAGATGCAGACATTGCAAAGAGAATTTGAAAGCAGTGGAGGACAATTAACTTGTTGGCAATTCTTCATGAATGGCTGTTGAAATTCTAAACCACATAGAGAGCTGTAGGTGAAATTGAAATAGAGAAGATGTTGGTGAAGAAGTCCTTGAAAATTTTCAGCAGAAACTTGAACATATAGGTGCAGTTGAGAAGATGACAGACGTTGACTTACAACATATGAACTAATGGATTATATCAAGGCACACGAACAGAAAAGTGCCATGCACTACAGATTGGAGCAGGCATTTTAAACCAAAATCACAAGGCTCAGCTGGTGGCAAGAAGTTATTTGCAACAGCCAGGCAACGAAATGATTGTACCTGTTCCACAGACTGAATCTGCAAGAACAAATCTTACTTTTCGCAACCCATTCTGAATGTCAAGTATTTTAACAAGACATTAACTCAGCTTCGGTGGACTAGAAGAAGTTCAAGCAATTAAACCTTAAGGCTATGCTGTGAATGGAAAAGTAGAGAATGCTTATAGACTACAACTCGCTCTTTACTGCTTAAGACAAGCCCCAAGAGCATGGAACAATAAATTGATTTCTAGTTTCACCATAAAGGATTTGAAAGAAATCTGCAGGACCCGTGACCTTATGTGAAGGAAAGAAGGGTAGAGTCTTGCTAGTTTGCTGTAAACACAATTTAATCTATACTGGCATTAACTTCTAAGGTGAATGAAAGTTAAAAAATGTAAGCGATAATAAGAGAATTAGATGACAGATTTATTATAAATGGGGTATCTTTCTGCAATTTAGGGAATTAAATAGAAGGGTAGGCTTTTATTCCTGATAAAAAGCACTTCAGAAGTTTTCCCAACAAAATCATATAGAAAAGTGCAAAGCAAAGGCGATGTCTATGGCTCTCATTGAGAACTCAGTGAGAAATTAGTTGCAAAATGATCGGAAAAACAAAATTAATCCAAAAGTTTATTGAATCCTTGTTGGGATTTATTTATTTACCTCACGAATTACACAGCTCAAATCGACCTAGATTTATGAATAAAACCAACGAAGCCTCATCATTTTGCAACCAAAGAAAAAAGGGGGACAACAAAGGTGGGCTGATTTTGCTAATAAAAATGCTTCAATGCTTGCATACTACTACAAGTAACTAAAGGGGAAAAAATGATTTGGGATATGAATAATTAAGAAGAAAGAGAGGGAGAGACTAACAGCTTGCTCGCGAGGACCAGGTTCAACATGGAATCCGCGACGCGAAAGAGAGAAGGCGCCCTGTGTCTTCTGAAAGAACAACGAACAAATAAATTCAAAGGACAAGAAAATAACATAGCTCAAACTCTAAATACTAAACCCTAAAAACCCAAATACCTGAGATTGAGATCGGTAGCGAGAAGTGATTGTCGAGTAATTCTTCAGTAACAAGCCCATACTTTCTTTCCTTTCTCCTCTTTCCTTTTCTTTTGCCAACTGAGATTCGTCTTTTGACACGAGCCTCCAAAGTACATAGAGCAGTATACTACTCTTACTTTTACGCATTTGACCCTACATTTATTTTATTTTATTGTTTGCTCCATAATTTCACCATTTTTCAATATGTGCCCCTATCTTTCTTTTGTTTTTCGTTTTATGCGGTGCACCCGAACTTCGTGTAACTGACGTGTCAGATATGGCATTGGATGTCACAATTTTACTAGAACACAATGGATAACATTTTTTTTAGACTTGACGAGGTTAAAATAAGATCTCAAAGTAAAAGGTTAGTTTGGAGTTGGATATAAATATTAATTTATCCAACTTGAAATTAATAAATAATATTAAAATTTTAAGAAATTATATGTATACAAAGTTAATTATTTGCTAGAAATTTTAAGAAATTTCAGAGTTTTTAAGAATTTTAATAAATAACCTTGCTTCATTTTAAGAAATTTCAATAATGTTTTTTTTTTTAATTAACGTGGGTGTTCGGACTAGCTTGCGGGCACCTTGACTAATCCCATGGACTCTAAATTTAATAACCATATAAGCCTCTAGTAATCATTATATTAATAACCACAAGATTCAAATCTGAAATTAAAAAAAAAAAAATTTAATCTCAAGTTTTTACCGATAAACCACGTAGTAAATGGTTATTTCAATCATGTTTTTAAGCGGTCTAGTGCTGACTCTAAGTGGAGTTATGACTCCTTTTTTGAAGGAGTTCGTTATCTATTCTCGTGTGTATTCAAGGAGAGCATCAGATAAATGAAAAATGTAATTCCAGTAAATTATTTTCTCTGCCCTTCATTTTTCTTAGTTTGCTGTCATTCTTCACACCTAAAAGGCCAAATAACACAAAACCCCGACACTTGAAAGATACTGAGTGTGTTTGTATTGCAATAGTTGTTGTGGTTGTGGTTTGAAAAAAATTGTTTTATAAAAAGTACTTTTAGTTGTGGTTCGTTTGAAAAAATAGGTGTTTGGTTAAAACTGTGGTTGAAATTGAGGTTGAAGAAAAAGTAGTTTAATGTATTTGGTTAATAATGTTTTTGAAATTGAGGTTATAAAATAATTTTAAAAAATATATATTAATATTGATGGTTTTTAATTTAAATATTGTGGATTTAACTATTGCGGTAACATCATGAAATAAATCATACTTTATATAAAAAAAAAATATTATTCTATTAAACTATCTACAATTCCATTACGTACAAAATTCATCCGACAAGAACTACAGTTTTCATAATTTTTTAGCGTGTAATAAAATTAGATAAAATATTATCATGTATAAAATTCACTCCAAACTAGTTTTTTTTTTAAAAAAAATATTAAAAAAATTAACAAAAACAAAACTTAACACACTATATAATAATAATAAAAAAAAAAGTGTCCATGCAGTGCAAGTGAACAGTGCAAGAGAATTGCACTGTTCACTATTTTTAAGTGAACAGTGCAATCTCTTGCACTGTTCACATGAACAGTGCATCACTTGCACTGTTCATGTTAATTGCACTGTTCATTGAACAGTGCAATTAACATGAACAATGAAAAAAAAGTATGAAATGGCTGCTTATCCTTTTCTGCGTTGCTAACGCAGAAATTCAGTGGGTCCCAGTGAACAGTAAATCACTTTTTTCCTTAACCAAACAGCTGCGAACTGCGTTTTAAATAAAATGCAGCCGCAGCCGCAAAGCCAAACGGACTCACAATGTTTCCTTCATTAAACAAACGCAGAAATACAAAACAGTTAGTATAATTTTTGTAATTAATTGGTTAGTTATACATGGTATTATTATATTTATATAAATATATATATTTATTATTAATAAAAAACTTATATAATATTATATTAATAAATTTAATATTTGATTTATGAATTTAGAGTAAAGAAAAAGTTAATGGGATAAAAATGTTTTCCAAAAGAAATTATAAAGTTGTTATAATTATGGATTTCTATTGCATCAAAGCATTGTTCCTAAAATATTCATGATCGATGCTCTCTTAAATATTGGATATTTATTAGAGCCATAGATACCGATACATATTATATTCTTTTCTTTATAAAATGAAGCAGTTGTTCTCATAAGCTAAGGTATAAAAGATATCTAGAACTAATATGTAAGTGCTTGTCATAAAACATGTACATTAAACTGACACGCATGAGAATTTCATGTGGAGAGATCACTTATGTCTATGAAAAAGCTAACGTAATGATTGTGTAAATGATCTTTAAACTTGAAAATCACTAAATTATCTTATATATAGAATTTTATAATTTGATTATGTTACATGTTATCTTAATTGAGGTAACAAACAGGCAGACATTGGGTATAAAATGAACTATATGAAGGTACTTGAATGATCAAGAGAGGATTCACCATCCTAGGTGAATTATGAAAAATGTTTCATATGTTCTCAAATAGTATTGACTGAAAAATCATTGGCAAAGATGGAATCAAATTTTAAAAGAGTTCAAATCTTATTTAAACGATCAATGGCTATTATGTAAAGAATAAACATGATTTAACATGACATACATACTTCATGTTTTAATGTTAAATTAAAATATTATTGATGAAAGGATGTTAGTTACACTGAGAAACCAGTCACTAAAAGGTTAAGTCCAATTACCAATGACTTTTCTAATATTTTAGGAATCATGACACGTTGCGTGGCAATGCACCTGATCTTCAAATATAAATTAATTATTTATAAAATTGATAATAAATTAAATTATTTAATTTATTTAATTGGAATTATAATTTATATTTGAATCAACATATTAGGAATTTAATGGGTCACACACATTAAGAACCATTAGTCATAAATTAAATTGTAACGATTTAATTAAGTATGACTTGATTAAAATATATTTTAGAAATTAAGGACTAAAATATAATTAATACATAGATTATATTTCTAGACCTAGAAAAATCAAGTAAGGACTTGATTGAGTTAATTTATAAAATTATCTTAAATTAATATAGGGATATTATTCAGGGAAAAATTGATATTTTGTCAATTTACAGAGTTTTTAAGATTTTCCTATAAATAGCAAGTAAGTTATGCCTCTTATTTTTTTAAGAGTGGTTGTATATTAGACAAAAAAAAAAACCTAGGTAGGTTAGAGAATAAAGAGTTAGCACTTTAGGCATATACAATCCTTCTCTTCTAAATAGGGATTTAAAAGATTTTTCACTGGTAGTTTGTGTGGATTACCGTTGGAGGCTAGAAAATTAGACAACTTATGATTTGCAACAATCCATTAAAGAATTATTTAAAGCCGAAAAAAATCATATCTTCAAGTAATAAATCTCTAAACAACTAGATCTGTCTAACGGTATCCTAGAGACTCCCGAATAATTTTATTTTATAGTTTTCACTTCATGTATGATATTTGGGAACCCAATAGTGGTATCCTAGGGACTCCCGAATAATTTTGTTTTATATTTTTCACATCATATATGATATTCGGGAACCTAACAATGATATTAGAACAATCGTTGGATAATTATGGTTGTTTTTTGCATGTTTTAATTATTATTGGTGTTAAGTTCAAATTAATTTTATATGCAAAATTATTTTTCCCAAAAACTATTTTTTTCTCTTTTTATTTTTTTAAAAAGGATATTCTATATTGTTTTGGCAGATCTGGCTGGAATCTAGCGAGATCTTAAAAAAAGCTATGGCCTCTACTGCTTGCAGCACCAGGTGCAAGAGGTAGCAACCATGGCCTGCTGTTGGAAGCCTAGCGCGAGGGGTGGTCCCTCATGCTAATGGCTGGCAGCGGCAACGTTGGCTATTATTGCTCCAGCCGTAAACAGTGGGCAGAAAGCCCAGTGCTAACAGAAGCATGAAAAAGGAATGTTTAGGGGTAGAATTATGATTGCGCCTTTTTAGGGTTTAAGGAGTATAATTACTATTATACCCATGTCATTTATAATTATTTGCAATAGGTTTTTGGGGTTTAATTTACAAATTTATTCCTTATTACATTTTGTCTTTTGGTATAGAATTATGATCTTGCCCCTCCTTATATTAAATGTTGATTTTTTATTTTAAAATTGAAACTTAAATTAAATTAATTGTAGAATTAATCTTTCTAATAGGATTAGGAATGAATTAAATTGCTTAATTCAATTTTTATGTTTTGTGATATCCTAATTATTGGTTTAAGATTTAATTAAATTGTCTAATGAAATAGTGTTTAGAAAAAATAATTTTTTTCTAAAACAAAGAGAGTTTTTATGCAGGAAAATTTTATTTAATTAATCTTAAAATAGTTTAGGATATTAATAAAAATTTTAATTTGATTAATTTTCTTGTTAAATTTTGAAAAAAGAATTTCATGGAATTGATATTAAATAAAATTTGTTTTGTTTGGGAAATTATGAAATTAGATTTGATTGAATATTTTTAAGTGTTAGAAATATTATTTTATAGTAGCACATAAAGCCAATAATTAGAATTGAAGCATGCAATGTAATTTATCATGATACTAAATTTTTTTTTGCATGATGGATGATTATGGACATTAAAGATCAACATGATTGTATTTTTTATGGTTGAATGATTGCAATATTAAATAGAGCTTGCATGTCCTATGTTTTCTCTATTTTTCTTTTAGGTTGTAAAATTCTTTTCTCATCTAATTCCCCTCAAATGTAACTTGAGGTTTCATAATTAATTATGTAAATGTTATGTAATTTTGAAATTTAGGAATTTAGATAGAAATATTATTTTGTAATCCAAGATGAAAAAAGAATAGAGGTGAAGGATACAATCATGGTGCTTGCAAAGAACATATGAAGATTTACAGTAACTATCTAGGTTTTGACCATCTAATTCTCTTCGATGGCTCGAGGGAATTGGTTTAGATATGTCTGTAATCATCCAATTAAAATGGCATGCTAGGAGTGTATGTTTATATATAAATTGTTTATGTATGAAATGTATAATATTTGTTATGTCATGTTATGTATGAAGCTTAATTAATTGATAATAAATCCCTCATTACTATATGAAGTACATAAATAGTTGCCTTCCAATTTTATATGCATAAAATCATAGTTCAATTTATGGATAATTTGTTGAGTCACTCAAGGTTACCGTTAATCGAATATGTTTAATGCTATAAAATTAGGTCCTACTTAAGTAACTTGTATAATTTAAATGAGTCACTTATGATAATATGAAGTTAGAGGCATGGGTTAGGTGAAACATATAAGATATGTTTAGATAAAGAGTTGTCACTTAATTGATCTAGGAGTCACATAGAGATGTGATTGATAAAATATGTTATCTATCTAATTTAATTTATTTTGATTTGTTAAGTCACTCAAAGTCGGATAAATTAAGGGATCCTAACCTACTAGAAAAATCTAAGCGAGATTTCCTGAGTTAAGAGGAAAGACTATTAATTTGTAAGAAAATAGTGAGAGACCAAATTAGAATTAGAAACTTTATCTAAATTTAGAATTTAAATATGTATGCATAGAACTAATACTCTCTATCTTTATATAAACAGGTTGGTAGATTAAAATGAGTAGTAACATATCCTTATGAAACATATTTGATGCTAATAAATTGACTAGACCAAATTTCTTGGATTGACATTGAAATGTGAGAATTGTTCTCAAGTAAAAAAAGAGGTTGTGTGTTCTAGATAATTCAATTCCAAATTCCCATGGTGATGATGCTGAAGAAAAAGTTATGAATGAAAATCAACGTTATGTTAATGATGATGAACAAGCTGCACGTGTGATGAGCTAGTATGTCACATAAACTTCTAAATGCAACATGAGAATATGGGCGCTCATACTATGGTTATGCATTTCAAATAATGTTTTGATAAGGCTAGTAGGACTAAGAGATATAAGACTTTTAAGGAATTGTTCTACTACAATATGACAAAGGGTTCTTCAATGAACACCATGTTTTGCAAATGATTGGTTATATTGAGAAATCATGTCAATTAGGTTTTGTCATGGATCATGAGTTAAGTGTTAGTTATTACCCCAAATCTTTTCACAATTCATTATGAATTATCACATAAACAAATTGGATTGTACATTGCTAAAATTGTTTAAGACTGCTGAAAAGGCCCTCAAGAAGAAAAATGGTCCAATTCTTCTAATTCAGTCTTTTAGAATGTCTAAGAAGGAAAATAAAAAGAATAAAGGTGATGTCTCTAAAGCAAACAAACCTACTAGGGACATCAAGAAAGACAAGGGCATTTGTCATTATTGTGATGAAGAAGGACATTGGAAGAGGAATTGCAAGGAATACCTTGCAACTATGAAGACAAAAATGCTTAATGAAGCTTGTACTTCAGGTATGTATATAATTGAAAACTATCTTACTACTTTGTATTGTAGTTTTTAGGTATTGGATACCGAATGTGATTTTTATATTTACAATTGCATGCAGGAACTAAAAAAAAGTAAAAGATTAGTTAAAGGCAAAGTGAACCTATAATTGAATAATGAAGCAAAGGTTACTGTATTAGTTAGAGGAACTAGTTATGCATTAGCTGTAAGAACTAATTATTTTGTTTTGCTTAATAGGCTGATACTAAAACTTTATAATTGTTATTTTGTTCCAGTATTTTAAGACAATGTTTTCATTTTATTTAGTATTAAATGAATTAAATTTATTATTGAAGACAAATGTTGTTTTTTTATATATAATAATGATGTTTTTATAAATCTGATAATTATATGAATGATTTGTATATACCTGAATTTAAAATGTTCAAGTTCAATATAAATTGCAATAAAATTAAAATATATATTGAAATAAGTATTAAGAAACTTTGATTGGATTGAGGTGGATAATATTTGAATAAATATTTCAAAGATTATCTAAAAGAGTATGAGATTCTCTATGCCTCTTAGAACACTACATCCAGAGAAAATATATATTCTCAATGCTAAAACATTGGATGTTTAACTCGAACCTTAAAAAACACAAAATTTCTATAAATTTGATAGGACATATCATGCATTAATGAGATAAGGACCTCTCATGAAAGCTGTGAATGGCATGTTGCTCATAATTAATGAGCCTACCAATTACTTAGAATAAATATATGATATTCATTTCAAGAAATGACTTGAAGTTATGGACTCCATGTAATAACCAAGTTCGAAACTTGGTTGATCCACTTTAAGGGATAAAACTCAATAGATCTAAATGGGTCTTTAAGAGAAAGACTAACATAAAAGGCAATGTACAAATGTACAATGCAAGCTTTAAGGAGTAGGAATATCAAATTTTGATGGTATAATCAGCAGATTTGAATTCATAAAAAATATGGACAAACCTTGTGTTTATAAAATGTTAGTAAAAGTGATGTCGTTATCATAATATTATATATAGATTACTTATTATTATTAAAAAACAACATATCTTTACTTTAATCAGTAAAGGTTTAGCAATCCAAGAATTTCTCCATAAAGAAATTAGGAGAAGCAACCTATATAGTGGATCTAGAAATTTATAGAGATAAATCTAGAAGGTTGTTTAGATTGTCTCAATTCATATATATTAGATGCTAAAATAGCTTAGCACGGAAGAATCTAAAATTGGATTCTTATCTATTTTGCATAGAACACCACCTTCCAAAGACATATGTTTTAAGACATAAATTGAGAGAGATATAATGAAAATGGTATTCTATATTTGACTATAGGATCCATCAATATAGAAGATAAACTAGAAGTTCAAAATTATTTGAATTAAGATCTTTTCAATAAAATGTTGGAAAAATAGTGAATATCAGTTAATATATATATGTTTTATTCTAAATGGTAGTGCTCTGAGTTGAAAAAGTTTCAAACAAAAAAGCACAATTGATTATATAACTGAATAAAAGTACACCTCCATATTTGAGTAAACAAAGAGGTTGTTTGGATTAAGAAGTTTATCAATGAGCTAGGTTGGTTCCTAACATTACTGATCTAGTTGTCATGTACTATAATAACAATGGAGCTATTGCATAAGCAAATGAACCATAGTCTCATCAATGATCCAAACAAGTACTTAAAAAATTCCATTTGATTTGATAAATCAATGAAATAAAGATGTAAAGATATAACAAGTGCCCACAAAAGAGAATTTAGAAGATCTTTTACCAACTTACTATCAATGCAGAAGCATTAATGCTATATAGAGCAATATGATATTAGATATATGGGCATTTGACTTTAATACAAGTGGGAGATTGTTAGTTTAATATACCTTGTAACTAATAGTTTGGTTACACGTGACATTATTAAATACATATCTATTATTAATAAAGGCTCAGTTTATCTTTAATATTCATATAATATTAGATTAATGAATCTAATACTTGACTTATGAATTTAGAGTAAAGATAAAATTCATAGGACAAAAATATTTTGCAAAGAAAATTATAAAGTTGTTATAATTATGGGATTCCTATTGCATCAAAGAATTGTTCCTAAAATATTTATGGTTGATCATCTCTTAAATACTGGACATTTATTAGAGTCGTAGAGACTGATACATATTGTGTTCTTTTCTTTATGAATGAAAGCAATTGTTCTCATAAGGTGAGGTATAAGGGATGCCTAAAACTAATACGTATGTGCTTGTTGTAAGACATGTACACTGAATTGACCCATATGAAAATTTCATTTGTAGAGATCACCTATGTTTATGAAAAGACTCACGTCACGGTTTTGTAAGTGATCTTTAGATTTAAGATCACTAAATTATTTTATATAAAGAATATTATGTTTTGATCTTATTACATGTTATCTTAATCGAGATAACGAAGGGGAATGCATTGAGTATAATATGAACTATATAAAGGTACTTAAATAATCAATAGATGATTCATCACCCTATATGAATTAGAGAAAATGTTTCATCTGTTCTCAAATAGTATTGACTGAAAAATTCTTAGAAAAAATGGAATGATATTTAAAAAGTGTTTCAAATCTTATTCAAACAATCAATGACTATTATGTAGAGAACAATTATGATTTAACATGATAGACATACTTCATGTTTTAATTTCTATCATGTTAAATCAAAACATTATTGATGAAATGATATTAATGACACTAAGAAATCGATCACTAAAAGATTAAGTCAAACCACCAATGACTTTTTAATATTTAAAGGATTATGACACGTTGTTAGACAATACACCTGATCTTCAAATATAAATTAATCAATTGTTGAATTAATAATAAATTAAATTGTTAATTTATTTAATTGGAATTATAATTTATATTTGGGTCAACATATTAGGAACTTAATGGCTCACACACATTAAGATCCATTAGTTAGAAATTAAATTGTAATGATTTAATTAAGTATGACTTGATTAAAATATATTTTATAAATTAAAGACTAAAATATAATTAATACATAGATTATATTTCTAAACCTAGAAAATTCAAGCAAGAACTTGATTGAGTTAATTTTTAAAATTGTCTTGAATTAATATATCGATATTATTCAGAAGACAAATTAATATTTTATCAATTTATAGGGTTTTCTAGATTTCCCTACAGATAGTAAGTTATACTTTTTTTAAAAAAAAAATGATTGTTTGTTAGAAAGAAAAAACTATGTAAGTCATAAAATAAAAAATTAGCACTCTTAGTATATTAATATCTTTATTTTAAATAGTGATTTCTTCTAAATAGAAATTTAAAAAATTTCTTACTAGTGATTTGTTTGAGTTACCGTTAAATGATTTGAAATTTGCAATAATTCAACTTTTAAAAAATTATTGAAAATAAAAAAAATAAAATTTTCAATAATAAATCCCTAATTAATTCTAAATCTTATTAACATCATCGAGTTCTAGATATTATTTTTTTATTGTTTACGCTGTGCTGTGTTAATGATACTTGAGAACTCAACAAAAACAATTATCCACGTAAAGCTACAGAATTCCAAGCAAACCAGTTTCATTGCTTGCATTCGAGCTTCAACTCAAGGGGCTAAAACCAGAGACCTCACAGTCTTAAGCACATATACAAATTTACCATCTAATTTAAGGATAAACATTTACTAATTCTACAGTACATAGAGTCAAGGTTTAAGAACCAGCTGTATCTACAACTACCAAACTTCATCTTGCCTCCACATCTACTGCAGGTGAGAAACTTTGCTCGCTGAAGCACTGACTAAGACTACATTTGCCACTGTGACCTGGTAACTTTTTTTATGGCCCATCACTCTAATATCTATAAATTCCTCGAACACCATTTTTTCTTGTAGCCACAAGCTTCCTGATAGAGAACCATTTCAACACGTTAGAGATCTTTGCCCATCTCCTCTTAGCCTTATCAACAGCAACGGCTGTAGAGCGTGCCAACAGGAAGCTATCAACAGCACTTTGTAAATCAGCTTGTGTTTCTAAACCAAGGTTCTGAGTCTGAAGATCTGTATCAAAAAACCGCAGATGCTCCTCGTCACAGAAAGCATGAACCAAGGAATCAGTGTCACAGATGAGGGAGTTGGAGACTTGGCTAGGGAAGTTCAAAGTCTGGTCGTATCTAAGACCCAAACTTTCAATACCCTGCAAGGTATAATCATCCAAGCCACTCCCACCCCCAACAGTATATATTGATGACATGATGTCTGGAGAAGATGCACTTGGCTGTGCATAATCAAACCCTTCTATTTTTTGTGAAGCCAAAAACTTGCTTCCACAAGAATTCTCTGTCCGGGGCGAGCTTGAGGTGTAAGGAACATCAGATAATTGTGAGGAGCCACCCACCAGAGAGGCTTCATCATCAAAAGATATGACTTGCTCCCAGTGCTCAAATGCAGTGATTACCAAGTTCTGAGCATCAGCCTGAAGGCAGGGTTGAGTATAAGAAGCCAGAAATGACTGGTGGAAACAAGGAATGAAAAAAAAGTAACGAAAAATAAATTAAGGTTGTGAGAGAACTGTACCTTTTCTGTTTCAGAAAGCTTATCAAGAGGAACATACTGGCATTCTGAAAGCAATCCTATAACTTGTCCCACGACATTAAAGACGACACCAGTTTTCTGTTGAGAAACAGGAGGGCAATACAAGAATATTCTCTTATCAATCACACAGGTTCGAGCATGCTCCACAGTAACTTCCCACATCTTAGCGGACATGCCTGTGCCAAGAATCTGCATATACCCATCATAATGTTATTTTTCATGTTATTTCAAGACTATGGAAACATCATTTAAAGCAGTCATAGTTGTTGAAATTCTTGTAAGGTCATAAAACTTAAATGCGACATAGACAAAACTAGAGGCATGCAGTACGTATGGTCCTTTAAAGTAAATAGTTTTTTATTCTCCTTTCTGATAATCAACAAGACGTCCATGGAGCAGTGCCTAGGGCAATGAAGACAGGTGTTTAACTCAGACGGACATAAAGTGTCCACCATGGTGCTAGGAAAAAATAACATGAAGCAGAAAAGTTGGACACAGGTCTGATGGGGTTACTTGATATGTCCCAGAAAAAGAGGGCTTCTGTATCTATCAAACAGACTGGTCTCAACTTGGACATTTGCAAAGCCTCAAGTCTTTCCCTAAAACATAAAATTAAGAGCTATTCTAGTTATCAATATGTGGGGAAGTTTTTGTTTTTAAGAAGTTTCTCTCTATTTTCTAATTTTGAAGATAAAAAATGTAATGAATGGACCCTCTTAAAAAAGGCAAACAGATAAAATGATGAGGATACACCAGGTACCCAAAAGCACGGGTAAAATATGTCAAGGAGGTATATGTTATACAATGTTCATGATAAAAACAATAGATTCTTACATAGCGAAGCCGTGAAGGGTCTATAAAAAGAAGGGTCAGGAAATCCTTCACACTATTGATATTCTCCCGACTCAATCGCTTATGGAAAGCTCCATCTTTGCCAATCTTCTCTAATCTCCAAACTTCATCAAACAGAGATGGGGGATGGTGCTTCTTGTACACTGAAACCACAAACTAATGGTTAAGAGCACAAATTTTTTTCTCTGTTCTACATTTTTGCCAAGAAAACATCTCTTTCCCCTGATAACTTGTATAAGCTTTCAATCATATGTTCAAATCAGAGCCAATTTTATTCTTATTCACTTCCATCATATCATTTTCTGCCTCACGTAATCAAATAACTTCTTTATATATATATAATACATATTCAATAGCATGAATATGTGCAACACAGAATTTCTAAGAACTCACAATTTTGAAGTAATAAAGATTCTATAATACGGGAAAAGATTCAACCTTTATCCTTGGTCCCAAAGATATGTGCTCAGTTCAAAAAACAATAAATTTAAACTTATTTGTTTATAAAAGAAAAAAAATTAGAATTTTTCATTCAGCATGCAAATTTTTAATCTCCTACAGGTTGAATAGAAGTTTTTATTTTGGTTCAATTTAAATAAATTAAATTTCAATCATTTTCCAAATTAACCACATATTTGGGACCTAGGAGCGTCAATTTCCTCTGTTGATCTGCTGTAGTATAGTTTTCACAGCGTATAATCATTGCATATCCTCCATAAGAGAGAGTTCATGCTTTCAAAATGAAAGCATCTTAAACGACTCTACACAGAGAATCTTAATCGGAAATTTGTCTGACACCATTTCAATTTCATAGTTTGAGCCTCTGAGGAAAACAGTAAAGGAATGCCAAAAACAAATGCACACACAAACTCACATTCTCCTCGGTGATCCCTGACAATGAAGGATTCTGTCTTCGATTCCCTTATGCTAGTACCATCAAAGTTGTCCACAGCTCTTACACCAAGCCTGAACTTGCGGCTTCTTGTCCAGCTTGAATTATCTGTAAATGAAATCTCACCAACCAAACAAATCCCCTCTTTAAGATTGAGGAGTACATCTCCTGTAAGAAGGGGTTTCTTTCCTTCTCTCTCCCTCACAATGTTAGTCTTGAATTCTTCAGGTGTCCAATTCTCACCCTCATCACCATCAAAATCACCCTCAAGAACGACAATTTCCACTCTGGAAGAAGACTCGGGACCAGAGTTGACAATTTTCCCAGTAAGAGTATCCATCAAAACCACTTTTAATACTGGACCTTCTTCTCCTTCAATACGAGCTCCAGTGAACACTGGAAGTGAGAGGTTGTTTGCAAACAGCAGTTTTAAGCTTTTTGATTCAGAAGAACCTATCTCTTTCCCGATGTTCCTGAAAAAGGATGCATAAGAAACATGAGCCATACAGAATCCATTACAAGGGTAGTAGGGATCACAATCTTCTATGCGCACACATTTCTCACTTCTTCCTATTACCTTTGAAGGATATATAAACCATTCAACACCTTCAGACCATTGATTCTTACCTTTTCATGTTGGCCAAATGTTTCCTTAGAGCTAATTCGACTTCCTCTTTTACCTGTAAAAGCATAATAGAAAAAAGTTCATTACCACTCTATATGATCAATTAAATCTCTTATATATAAACTACCACTACAAGATGCGAGAGTTCACAAGTAATATGAACTAACACATTGTGTTCTATTTGAAAAACCATTTGTTTATTTTTTAAAGCATCCAAATCCGTTAACAATGAGATAACACATCATGTACACAATGTTGGAAGACCTATAGATGCAAACCAGAAAAAAAAAAACAAAGGTTTTTACAGAAGAAGCAAGGAAAAATCTTAATTTGTTAGCACTCATCATTTGTTACACATCATAGGTTTTTAATGGATATGTTTCATTCTCAATAGACCAAGCTTCGTCAAGAGACTTTGGGCAGTTACTGAAGTAAAGCCACTGTATATAACATTGAAAAATTATTGATGATAGGAAGATGAACTCGGAGGGTTATAAAGGAAGGTAGAAGAGAAGGCCTGGAGTAGCCAACAGCCTGTTATACCATTAACAGAGGCTACAATGTCCATTCTAGGTTGGACCCCAGTTTCTTTTTCTTGTTCACAGCACTTCCCAACCAACTTGAAACAGAAGCTAAAAATTCCAGCTTATTAGACACGGACACTCTGTTCCAGAATGATCGACAGTTTATCCCGTCTAAGAAAGAGACAAGGGCGAGGTGATAAACAGTGTTCGTAATTTGCAGTTGCAACTTGTTAGGAAGTTTAGGCAAGGGGTTCCTGATGTTCAAATCTAACAGACTGAAAGCCACACCATTCTGGTGCTAAGTAGACCTCTTCTCATCTAGCAAAAAAGGAACATGTTAACAGAAGGCTCAATAGCTGGAGAAGGCAACAGCAGCACGAGCTGGGATAATTTGATCAGAACATATCATTATGGAGGAAGTTGCAACCAACAGAGGAAGGGGGAAGGGTAACTTAAATATGCTACTCTAAAGGTTCCATTGATAACAACCGCAGGTATGCAAGCTCCAAATTATGTTAATTTGAGAATGTTATGTTTGAACTTTGAAAGGGCTATTTTGATGCCTTTATTTCTACGTCACATTTATTCAAGCTTGTAAATTTAACAAACTATAAACCATCTTAGTACGCCGCTCTGCATACTGAATGGAAGTTGCAGGAGCAAAACAGGAAGATGATGATTACAACATCAAAGCTCAATCAACTGTATGTAATATAAAAAATTCTGCAATACAATTGATCATGAAAAAACACACATACCACACTACGTATCAACGGCTCCAAAACTGGCTCTAGCAAATGCTGAACTGATTGCATTTTAATCACCTCCTCAACCACACTAGACATCATTAACAAATAGATTAGTGACCGAAACAAGAAAGGTGAAAGAAAACTTCAACGAGCACTAGAATCACATCCGATAATTCCACCCTTCGTTCCCTCACCACAATAAAGAGCCAATTCAGGCTTCACTCATTTCACAATTTCCCTCATAATTTTTAAATGATATTTACTCATTAACAGAGCACAGTCAACAAGAATCTCAAGTAAGAATCAACACAAACCCAACAAAGTTTTCAAACTTTACAAAAGCATTCATTGTTCACCAAAGACGAGCAAGCAAACTTCATTTTTAATCCATATTTCCACATTGCTTCCTTAATCTCAATCATAATTTACAACCCAAACACAAAATTCATCAAACCCACTTCACTTCGAATATAGTAGTAATAAAAAAAAAAAGTCACCTTTTCAAATCGAACCTCCTCCTCTTTTCGTCAGGGCTATTATTCCCATCAGAACGAGGCTTACCCTCCTCCGGTTGCCTCTTTTGAGCCATAATCACACCCCAGCAACAGCAAAGAGAAGAAGAGCAAAGCAACTACCTTTGTAGATGGTTTTGTGTAGGAAAGATAGGAAACATTCATGAAAGGCAAGGAGACCAACATGCAGCACAGCACAATAAGTAATTTATTTATATACACAAAAACACACGGCTAGGATTAAAAAATGACTACGAGTGTGAGTCGAATCCAAAAACACTTTTCTTCTGTCCTTTCTATCCTCTTATGTTCTTTCTCGTGGGCTATGTATGTGCATGTGCATGTACATGTATATGCTGCATGCGTGACACATGCTTGCTCCTCGGAGTTAATCATTTCCTTGTTTTTGTTTTTTTTAATTAATATAAATGTTTGAGTTAACTTCTACTATGTACCCCCACCGAATTTTACATGTTTTAAAATTAATAAACATATAGTGATTCTAAAAATTTATAAAACTTGAACTGATAATCTTTAAAAAATAAATATAAAATCTGATTAATTGAGTTACACCTCTTATAATTATTATTATTTCTTTTAACAGTAATGTTGGTTGATGCTGGAGGAATTGTACTATTGTAGTAATTAATGTAAATATGTAATTGTAGTAACTAGAAAGCGTGTTGAAATGTTGTTCTAAAATTTTAATTTTTTTAAAATTAATATTAAAAATATTATTTTAATAAATTTAAAAAATATTTTAAAAAACAAGTCACAACAATTTTAAGAAGAAAAAAAATAAGCAGAAGGAATGTTCGGGGTCCGTAGAAAGCGCGTTTTAGATAATGAGGAGTGGGGTCGTACAAAGCGCGTGTGACAAGACAAAATAAAATCTTATCTTATTGCCCTTTGTTTTGCTTTAAGAATCTACTAATTTTGTGTACGTTCGAGAGATTCGGTAATTAACCTTTTCTTCTTTAATTAATCACTTCATTTGGATCGTACACTTCATCATTTATCACTTGACTAGTCATTTAATACTTTTATCTTTTGTGAAAGATTTGGACAAAGACAGCGTGCATAATTGCAATACCATATTATATAATAAGATATTAATATTTTATCTATAGATACCAAGAAATTAATTTCATTTGTGAAAATTTTGTACAAAGATAGTTGAACACAATTGCAATAACATATTAATAATATCAATTTATTACAACCCTTAGATTTAATTTGACAAGTAAAATAAAAATTACAGTTGTCGAGAGTTGAAAACAATTGTAGAATTAAAACAATAAAAAAATAATATACGAAGTTATGAAGTTACGAAATTGAGTTAATTGTCGGTTAGTATTTATGAACTTAGTTATAAAAAAAATTAGTAATTAGATTAGTAGAAAAATACTTGTATAAAAGAAAGGATTGTAAAGACATTAGAAGTATGCAATAAAAAATAAAGATTCTAGCTTTACTAAAATTGTCAACTCTCTCTTCTCTTCTTCTTCTCAAATTTCAACTTCTTGTTAAGAGATTATTAACAAATTGGTATTAGAGCAGAAGATCAACGACTAATAAAATATTCTACATTATATAACAATTAACAATGAGAAAGAATAATAAGATTAAAGCCTTCGAAAAAAATAGATGAACAAATATAACACTTTCATGAGAAACTTCAAGAAATGAAAGCAGAGCAAACCTAGAGGAAAGAACAACTTAGTTTGCAATTGGAAACTCTAATGGCTATACTTGATACATTTATGGGCAGTTAAGAAACAAATAAGGAAGGAAGGACCATTCTAGTTTCTGATGGATTATTTTTTAATCAAAGAATGAATCAACGTAATAAAGGCATGGGAAACTATGAAGTTCAAAGAATAGGGTACAATATAACCTTACTTAAGATGGAATTGCAAATTTTTTGAAGAGAAAATATAAGGGTTGTATAAGAAAATGCAAGACCTATTTGTATGAGGTTTGACATTAGAGA
>Ga0325410_1000583_pt1 | contig 38380 bp, 17 predicted proteins | sample PopdelMetagenome_16_FD_206182 | JGI IMG/M metagenome (GOLD analysis project Ga0325410, IMG submission 206182) | Populus deltoides microbial communities from Bellville, Georgia, United States - Xylem-PdIQD-R3 | ecosystem: Host-associated > Plants > Phyllosphere > Stem > Wood/Secondary xylem...
ACAACAACAACAACAACAACAACAACAACAACAGCAACAACAAGACGGAGAAGAAGAAGGAGAAACCTTGAGATCGATATTAGAGCGGGAGTAAAGGTAAGGATTGAACTCAGGGTCTCTCTGTATGTTTTTCCATTTTCCAGTACCGTGTTTGGCTACTCCTGCTCTCAACGCTTCTTCTTCCTCTGATGTCCACTTTTGCTTTGGATTCCCCATCTCTCTCTCTGTATCCCTCTCTTTTTCTCTCCTTTTCTTCAAAATTTCTGTTTTCTAGGGTTTCTTTATGCTTTCATCTGATATCTTCTTCTTCTTCTTCTTCTTCTTCTTCTTGACCTCAAGGTATCAGGCTAGGCTAGGCAACGCAACCGTTGATTTGTCAGCCCTAATTTGCAATCGAGAACGAAAATCATGATACGGTGTCGTCCTCTCCTTATTTGACCTATCTTAAAAAAGAGGAAAAATCTGAAACATATTTCCCAACTATACGTTACATACAAGCACTTTTTTTTATTCATATTTCCATCCAAATTGTAATTTTGTTTTTGTAAGGAGCTTAATTTTATCCCGTTAAGCGTTCTAACAGAAACTCTTAATTGAAAAATCAAAGAAGTTTAAGAGTGAAATTGTTATAAAAAATAGTTTGGAGTTAAGATTGATAATACTCTTACTGTTTAGGGTATACTATGCAGATGACGCGTGCGTTACTGCGGGTCAATTAATAAACAATATAAATGATTATTTCAATGACAGTTAGAAGTGTCAGGTCTATTAGGTTGTCAAACATGTCAGACTCGTGCCCAGGCCTGGCGACAACCCCAATCTCAGGTGTTCTAGATTTAGCAACGCAATAAAAAAAATGTGTAGCATGATAAGATTGATATAAAAATAATTTTGATATAAAATTATTAATAGTATATATAATATTTATCCTAAAAAAACCCAATATCTATATTGTAGAGCTGAAAAAAAAAATCATGTCTCAAAACTTTCTTTATCTCAATAAAAAATTCACTTTTTTTAGTTCAAAAGTAAAAGAAAAAAGGCAAGGGATTTACTTAGAATTATTTTGGGCAAGGTTACGAAAAAAATGGGTTGTCTAAAATAAACCTTAAAGAATGAGTATGATAAACATATTAGACCAAAACAATATGAGTTTGAAAATCGACCCAAGATGCTTGAGTTTAGTAACCATGCCAAACCCAGATGCTTGAGTTTGGCAACCATATTAAACAATAAAAACACTCCTACATGCAACCTTATTTTTTTTTATCGAAACTCAAAGATAATTTTATATTTGAATTGTTTCAATAAAATGAAAAGACGATGAAACCCTCAACAAATGTATATTCCCTTGTTTTAGGGGCATAATTGTTTCTTCACTGTTTTTTTTAAGATAAAAAAAACCATAACTCAAATATTAAAATTTTGTCTCCCAAACCAAAAAATTTAAATGAACCATTTTATCCTCATTTATTTTTTTCAATATCAAATGTATTCCATAAAACAAAATAATCCTACCTCTAGCTGCATACCTAGTAAGTTTTCCTGGAAAATACTACTTTAATTCACACTAATTTATATCTAAAAAAAAATAGCAAGATGAGCAATAACCTTGTAGTTATTGTTAATTAATAATATATATATTAAGTAAAAAAAGGGAAGAAAATGACGTCGTTTGGACCCGTTCGAGATAGGAGCGGCTATATTGAAATACTTCACCAATCTAATACGTCCACGTGGCGGTCTTGAGGATGAGAGTTGAAGAGATGACGAGCAAGGAAAAGACTAGAGAGCAGAGAAACCAAACCAGCCTTCCCTTCCCTATCCTCAACAAAAGAAAAGAGAAGAAAAGATCTGACCGTCAGCGACATTATTTCATTTATTTGTGTTTTCAAGAACTCAACAAAGACTGTGAGATAAATAAATCAAATCAACAAGCATCTCCAAGAACGTCACTGACGTTGGTGTCCTCGATTATTTTCTTTTAACTACCCAAACAACAGCAATGGCGTGATTGTTCTTGCACATAAATAGTAGCAGAGAGCAAGAAAAAGATAGCAGACATTAAGAAATGGAATCCGTGGGAGCTCGGAATTTCGGAGCAATGGCGGCTGTGCTGCTGTCATGTCCATGTCCTGTGTGGAGGTCTAAAACAGGAGTAGCAACACAGCCACAGAGTATTAGTAGCAGCAGCAGCAGCAGCAGTGCAAAGCAGAGTGTTTTTAATAGTAATAAACGATACCGTTTATGTAAAGTGAGGTCAGGAGGAGGTAGTAACAGTAGTCGAGGGATGAATGATAGCTGTAGTAGTGTTGCTGTCAAAGAAGGTATGTTTGCTGATGAAGAGGATTATATTAAAGCTGGTGGTTCTGAGCTTGGTTTTGTACAAATGCAGCGAAAAAAGGCCATGAGTCAACAGTCTAAACTTGCCGACAAGGTGTTTTTTGATTAATTAATTAATTAATTTCTTTTTCTTTTCTTGTTAACATATTAACTTTGTTATTAATTATGCGGTTGCAGTTGCGGCCGATAGCAACAAGCGGAGAAGGTGGAGGAGAACTGGATTTGGTGGTGGTTGGTTGTGGTCCAGCAGGATTAGCTTTAGCTGCAGAATCAGCTAAGTTGGGGTTAAGTGTTGGACTTATTGGTCCTGATCTTCCTTTTACTAATAATTATGGTGTTTGGGAGGATGAATTTAAAGGTATTAATATTTAGTATTTTTTTTCCCTTTATTACAAATGCCATGTGTGTTTCACTTAAATTACGTATGGAATATTAAACTATTTTTTTGCCTTCCATTTTTGTTTTCCAACTTCGTTTGTCACTTGCCTAAGCTTGAGTGAATAATCTAAACTGGGTATTTTTCTTGCCACTTGATGCAACTTTGCTGCAATTTGTAGGCTTGGAAATACTTCATTTCCTGTTTGGATTAACCTGTATAACTATAAATTGTTGTATTTTCAGATCTCGGACTTGATGGGTGTATTGAGCATGTTTGGCGGGATACCATTGTATATCTTAACGACAATGATCCCATTCTGATCGGCCGCGCCTATGGACGAGTTAGTCGATATTTGCTCCATGAAGAGTTGTTGAGGAGGTAAGACTAGCTACGAAGAGTGTGTGTTTTCAATAATTGCTTTTATCGTAATTTTCATCTTAATCATGCCTTGGATATTGAATTGGAGTCCTTTAGAGGTGTATAATCTATATTAATTTCCTCTAGGTGTGTCGAGTCAGGTGTTTCATATCTGAGCTCAAAAGTGGAAAGAATTACCGAAGCAACTGATGGTCAAAGTCTTGTAGCTTGTGAACATGGCATTGTAGTTCCATGCAGGTAAATTTTGATGTCCTCAAATTTTTTTAGTCCTTGCTTAGTAAACGTGAATTTTATCTTATTTATTGCATTTAAACCCAAATTTGATTTTTGACATGTTATTATAGGCTTGCTACTGTTGCATCTGGAGCTGCTTCGGGAAAACTCTTGCAGTATGAGGTGGGAGGTCCAAGGGTTTCTGTGCAAACAGCTTATGGTGTGGAAGTTGAGGTATGAGTGAGATATACCATTTTAGAAGTCATGTAAAGCTCAAAGATTATGTGTATAACTTTGTTTATCTATTAATAATAAGAGCTGGTTTATTAGCCCTGTTTATCTCCTGTAACTATCAATAATTATGTATTACATGAGCCCTGTTTTTCTATGTCATTTTCTTCCTTCCATATTTTGACATGAGATGGTAGCCTAATACCGGATTGTCCTCATGCCTACCTAAATTTGAACAAAAGGGAAAAGAAAGGATTGCGTGTGTAAACCCTTTTCTTTTCTGAATACATATTGTTGATGGTAAGCAACTTCGAATTAAGAAGCCATTACAATGACTTTCAATTCTCCCTCTCTTGTTTGCACCCTAGGTTTGTTCTCTTTGCTGTTACATTGATAATTTCAACCATAGGATTGATCTGAATTTTAAATATTGCTCTATAATTCTCTTCTAAGAAACTGGTGAAGGATTTTGTAAATTGTTCAGAGCTGCAATTCCTTTTGACAATATCACTTTGTTTCTCAATTGCAGGTGGAAAACAATCCATATGATCCTAGCCTAATGGTTTTCATGGATTACAGAGACTACATTAAACAAAAAGTTCAATGTTTAGAAGCTGAATATCCAACATTTCTTTATGCAATGCCCATGTCGTCAACAAGAGTTTTCTTTGAGGTTTGTTCAATATGATTTGTTTTGGATATTTTCAATTTTATTAATAACAATAATGTGCAAAGTTTAAAGAGATAGTAAACTGCAGGAAACTTGTTTGGCCTCAAAAGACGCGATGCCTTTCGACTTGTTAAAGAAAAAACTCTTGTCAAGGTTAGAGGCAATGGGAATCCGAGTCTTGAAAACCTATGAAGAGGTAATCTTCACAACCAAATCTAGGAGTAGTTTCCTTATCTTTACTTCCAAGACATGTGTTTATTTGCATGCCATGTAAAAACCAATTATGTTTTCAAAAACAAAAGGTGGTTGTCATTGTCATCTGATGTGCTTTTTGACAGTTATATTATCCCGGTATCAATCAGAGGTTATCTGGTTTGATTCCTCCAAATTTAGATTTTTGAGGTATAATAGTTCCGAGGGTGCTTGTTGCGCATATTTAATTGTTGGTATTGCCATTACTAGATGGTACACGCTCTTGTCATGCATAATGCTGAAGCCCCGTGAACAAAGTGCTATTAGTGTTTTGCACTAGAAAGCATTTTGCGTTCTCGGGGACATAGCTATTTCACAAAAATAGTTGAATTATATTGACAACATTATTGTCCCTTGGGTGCGTGAAGGGTAGTGAATAGTTTTTTGATCTGTTAAGCAGGAATGGTCTTATATTCCAGTTGGTGGTTCCTTGCCAAATACTGAGCAAAAAAATCTTGCATTTGGTGCTGCTGCTAGCATGGTGCATCCAGCCACAGGTAAGAACAGTAGGGATAATCTCTGTTTTCTGAAGTAAATGAAACTTAAAGGCACCTATTCATTTTGTGCTTCATCAAACAGGTTATTCAGTGGTGAGATCATTGTCCGAGGCTCCAAATTATGCTTCTGTAATTGCAAATATATTGAATCAGGATCATTCTAAGGGAAAGCCTACTCTTGAAAGACGTTATGCAAATATATCAATGCAAGGTATGGAACAGTGGACACACAAAGATTCCCGAACACCACTTCATCCATTTTACATATCTTCCTTAAAGATGATAATATCATAATTTCAGCAATCAAAATGGGACATCACAGATCACAGTAGTTACTCACATCTAATTCTTACTGAGTTTGTCAATCTTATTGCGTGAATAAAACAGCACTTCCAGCACAGTGCAATAAGTTTCTTCATTTGACAACTTTTCTTTGGGAGAATCCTCTATACCATGGATTTTAGCTTCCTGTTAGGATTCATTTTGGAAAAATTTTTCTAGTCCAGTTTCTGAAAATATTAATAAAGACAAGTTAGCTGATGCTCCTTAACTAGTGGTGGAAGATTAATTTATGCTGAATGCTTTTCTTTTTTCTCAGCTTGGAATACTCTTTGGCCACTAGAGAGAAAACGTCAAAGGGCATTCTTTCTCTTTGGACTAGCACTTATATTGCAGCTGGATATTGAAGGCATCAGATTATTTTTCCATACCTTCTTCCGCTTACCCAGTTGGTATGATTAGTATCCTTTTATGTCTACTCCCATCATTTGCCTATATATACTAATTATTACTATTCTTTTAATATCTGCTTACCCCATTCGTAGTTAGAACTCAATTTCATATGAGCTTGATACAAGTCAATCTGGGATGAAATGTAATACTCGTTCTGGAAAATGAATACACAAAATAATACAGAGGATAGAACTATGTGTGCCCTGAGTTAGTAAAGAATCTAGGCAAAATAATGGTTCTGCATCATGTAATGGAAGTGAAGGCAGTGACTGGGAGGTAATGATTTCTGGTGTTTCTTGTTTTATAACATAATCAACACGCAGTAGAGTTGTGGTTGTGAATGGCTTTGGTAATGATGGTGGTGGGACTACTAGCCATCTTAAAAGAAGTTGTGCTTGAGATGGAATCCAAATTATTTTAGTTTCAGGGAGAATGGCAGAACTTGTGATTGTGTTTTTTGGAGAATTTTGATGAGCACATATTCTGTTAAGGAAGTTTTCCATAACAATGTCTAAATGAAAGAAAAGAGGTTGAGAATGAGGAGAAATAAAGAAGAAAGGATTTTCTACAATTACAGAAACTGTATACTTCATTACTTGACTAATGTATTTCACATGTCTTATCTGTACAATCCGTTTATCGCTAACCTTCTTGTAATTAAATCTCATCTACCTTCAGCTAACTAACTATACAACTGTTATTTCCCACATGTTTATTCTTAATTCCCACATGCTCAATTATCAAGTAAATCATGTAAAACGTAATAATCAATGCTGCCGCTATTCTTTCTCTAACTGTCAAGCTTCTTTCTTCCATCTCATGACAATTACCCTTCCTTTTAAGATTCTTTTCCACAAAAATCTGTGTTAAAATCAGGGAACTGTCGGCTCAATTCTTCCAGGATTTCCCAGGTGGCATCTTCCTCAAACATATTAGACCACTGGATTAGCTCCATTACTACTGCCCTGTAATCTTTTTTCATGAGCTTCCTGTCTAGTATAGCCACTGGTTGAATCTTCACCCTTCCTTGATCATCCACTGCTGGCATAGTTGTTGCTATGACTGCATTTGTCCTCAGTTTCTTCTTGAGCAACGAGACATGTAAAACAGGATGTATTGCAGCCCCAACTGGCAACTATAACCTGTAGGCAACTGCTCCCAATTTCTGTAGAATTTTCTAAGGACCATAAAATCACAGGTTGAACTTGAAGTGCTTTCTCAATGCTATGCTTGATTGTTTGTATAGTTGAAGCTTCAAATGGACAAAATCCCCAACTGGAAATTCTCTCAATCCCGTGTTTGTCAATCATCTGTTTCATCCTATTCTTAGCCATATCCCATTGTTTTTGTAACCACTGATCAGTTGTAACTCTTCTTGCTATCATCTCATTCACTGCAGCTACAGAACTTGCTGCTTCAGTAGATAACTCCCTGCAAGGGGGTGGATACCCAAATAGAGCCTGAAAATGAGTCATTTTTATGGCTGAATGGAAACTAATGTTGTACTACCACAGCGCCAAAGACAACCACCTTAGCCATCTCTTAGAATATTGCGTTGTCATGCATCTTAAGTAAACTTCCAAGCACTGATTCACCCTCTCAATCCACCCATCTGACTGTGGATGGTAGGCAGAGCTCATGTATAACTTCACTCCTAGTTTCTTGAACAATTCTTTCCGGAACAAGCTAGTAAAGATCTTGTCCCTATCAGTCAGTATTGTAGCTGGTAGTCCATGGAGTTTATAGAGATGTCACATGAATAACTGAGCTACATCTTGGGCTGTAAAAGGATGAGACATGGCAATGAAATGTGTAAATTCAGTGAATCTAATTGTATCCTTTCCTTCTGACTTGGGAAGTCCTACGAAATCCATTGTAATATCCTTCCATGCCCCACCTGGAGTTTCTAGAGGTTGTAAGAGTCCTGGATAGGCAACTCTCTCTAATTTGTCCTGTTTACACACATCACACTCATTGACAACCCTTTCTACCATTTTTTTCATGGAATGCCAATAAAACAAAGTCTTCAGCCTTCTGTAAGAATTCTGTATGTCTGCATGACCACCAATATTTGAATCATGAGCTGTAGATATTAAACTTTTCCTCAAACTACCTCTTGATCCAATTACAGTCCTTCCCTTGAATCTGAGAATTCCTTCTGTAAACTGATATTGTGGCCAGCTATTCATATTAATCATCTTCTCAGTAATGACTCCTTGTAGGATAGAATCATTCTCATAAGATGCCTTTACTTCTTCATGCCAAGCTGGCACCATTACAGTGATTGCATCAACCCTGCCATTAAGCATATCAATCTGTTTATTTCCAACAGTTGCTCATTCTTCTTGAAATATTCTGGACAATGCATCAGTTGTCACATTTTCCTTTCCTTTTTTGTAATGAATTTGATATCTAAGCCCTATTAACATGGTAAACCCTTTCTTCTGTATTATTGTATGGATCTTCTGTTCAAGTAGGAACTTCAGGCTCTCATGATCTGTTTTTATGCCCGCATGCTACATTATCAAGTAAATCATGCAAAATGTAATAACCAATGCTGCTGCTATTCCTTCTCTAACTGTCAAGCTTCTTTCTTCCATCTCATGACATATTCAAAACCTAATTTTGGGCACTCAATTATGCTTAGCTGCACAATTCCTATGATGGCAGGTTGCTTGCAGAGCTTAACCTATCATTTACTTTTTGTCCTGTATGTCTCAATTATTCAAAATTAACCTCATGCTAATAATTTGTTCAATAACTTTCTTTGTAAAATTGGCTCAATTTAACAAAAATGACGTATTGGCTGAAAATCGAACCCATATACCAGATAAATTTTGTCATGTGAACTTAGTTGTACAGTTAAAAGACCCATAAAAGCAAAAAAGATTCTTTTGATATTGTATGGTTTCAGGTTGTATTGTGATTGGTCAAGATCTTAAAGGGTTTCTAACTGTTTTAGCAAAGAAATTAGGGTTTAGATTTTGGGATGAAATTGGTTGTGTCTCATTATTTAATAACAGTGTTATTGAACAAATTATTAACAGGAGCAATTTTGAATGAGCCTTAATAGTAGGTAAGCAGTTTTCAAATAGCATGATACCCAGAGATGTTAGAGAAATTAATTGCTAAAGAAAATAGGGGAAGCATCGCTGTCAATTCTAATTGATTTTACGCATAAATTAACAGGGGTGAGCTAAATCTGTAAATAGATGCTGGACTTGCTTGCATTGCACTTTTACTTTGGAATAACTGATAGATGTGTTGGTTTGCAGGATGTGGCAAGGATTTCTTAGCTCCTCTCTCTCCTCAGCTGATCTCATGTTATTTTCCTTCTATATGTTTGTTATTGCACGAAATGATTTGAGAATGTGCCTTGTCAGGCACCTGCTCTCCGATCCAACAGGAGCAACTATGATAAGAACTTATCTGACAGTGTAGATCTATCTTTTTTATGGGTTTTTCCCTTTGTTGAGTTCTGTTTTGCATTGCTGTTCAGAATACTCGAAGGCCACCCGTGTTGAAAAACTAGGTATATGTACATATATAAATTTTATGTGTATATTTATCCGTTTGCTTAAACGTGATGGAGACACTATTGTTTTGATCCCATAACTTGTGTAGATGCTCATCGTATCCATGGCATCTTTTTCTTGATGAACTTGATTTGCTATGGATTTAGTGCATATCCTGCATTAATTTTTCCTTCAGCATAGCATGCTTTCCTCTAATCTTTACCTAGATCACTAGATCTTGTTGATAGTTCAGGGAGTGAAGGTTTGCTAATTTCAGTGTCTACATCATAAATTGTGATTTTACTCCTGCCAGGCTCTAGATTTTCTCCCACCTTGTGTGTTCTGCATCTACTAAAGCAAAATTAACGAGAATGACGTATCTATAGAAATACTTCTTCCCTTCTCATAAAAAGCAGAAGGAAAATATGGAACACTGAAGCTTCATCTGCAGGCTGCAGTTAATATAGCCACTGGCAATTTTATGCCTGATCCTTGTTTTAGACAAAATTTTAGGATCTTCTAAAGCGTGCAAAGAAATATTTGCTCATCGGGGGGCACCAGAGGGAAATTTTATGATGAAGGTCAATTGTTAGACTCTTTCAAATGAGTAATGATTGTTCAGAATTTCATAGCTATATCGTGTTCCTTAAAGCTGGAATAGCATTAGAAACACCAATGAAATAAACTCAGAATCAATTTCTTGGGGATTTTCCAAAAAAAATAAAATAAATTTATTCTTGATTTGAGATTTGAACATCTAAAGCTGAAATATTTATTGGGAGTTGATTTGTGATAAATCAGGAAGAAGAAAGGGAGGGTGGGTGTTAGTAATCATTGAAAGAGATGGTCAACAAATTTTTAATCCAAGGAAAAGGTGGGGAACTTTCATAGACGTCCTTTTCATTCTTTTATTCTGGTGGAAAATAGCAACGCAAATATAGAAGAAGTCAGTCAACTTGAAGGTTTCCATAATGGCGGCCTTCTTGCATTATCTAATCGAGGGAAAATGAGTTGATGATCAGTCCATTTCCAAATCATTTGTGCTAGTTTGACTCTCATCTTTTCATTGCAAGAATTGAGCAATCCTCTCATGTCATCAATTCAGTGGGTGGCAAGAAAATAAACAGCTTTTCTCGGCGAACTTCAATCAACTTGTTCTTTCCTTCGCAGAAGAATTTCATCTATGGATATTGTTTCTCCTCTGATTGGCATGGTTCACAGCTTGTGCATTTCTGCTGCTGCAAGGTTGAGCTATGTTGTTAATGTGGATCAAAGGATTGACTCCCTCTCAACAGCACTAAATGAATTGAAGGACAAAAGGGATGACTTGAAGAGAAAGGTTGAGCGAGCTGAGGTGGAGGGATTAACCTGCACAAGCCAAGTCAAAGGGTGGCTACAAAGAGTTGAAGATATCGAAGCTGAATCAAGCTCCATCATTGAAGATCTTGAACAGAGAAGACGATGCTGTGTGGGCTGCAATGCTTGCTGTTTAACATACAAGCTCAGCAAGAAAGCTTCGAAGCTCCTAAACAGAGCTAATGAACTGATTGGAAAAGGAGCTTTTAATGTCGTCGCTGATGACCCAATTCCTGATGCTGTTGAGGAGATGCCGAGTAGGCCAGCTGTCGGACTCAATATGATGTTAGAAAGAGCTCGACAATTTCTGGCAGAGGATGGAGTTGGAACAGTTGGAATTTATGGAATGGGGGGAGTCGGGAAGACAACTCTCTTGAAGACTATTAACAACGAATTTCTCACCAAACGCCACCATTTTGATGTAGTAATATGGGTTGGGGTCTCAAAAGAATTTGTTGCCGATAAAATCCAAAGGGCTGTTGGGGCCAGGTTAGGTTTGCCGTGGGAAGAATCGGAAAGCCACGAGCAACGAGCACTGAAAATACATAAACTTATGAGAAGGAAAAAGTTCCTCCTTTTGTTAGATGATGTCTGGGAGGGAATTAATCTTCTGGATGTGGGAATCCCTGTTCCAGAGAAAACGAGCAAATGCAAAGTGATATTCACAACACGTTCATTGGATGTGTGTACTGGCATGAATGCTCATCAGAAGCTGAGAGTTGAATTCTTGGGTGAAGAAGACTCGTGGAAACTCTTCTGTGAGAATGTTGGGGAAAAGGAGATTTTTGATTCAGAAACTATTCGGGCGTATGCCGAGACCATTGTGAGAAAATGCGGAGGCTTGCCGCTTGCCTTGATCACAATTGGAAAAGCCATGGCCAATAAAGAGACCGAAGAGGAATGGAAGTATGCAATTGAGGTATTGAACAGATCTCCTTCTGAACTTCGAGGCATGGAAGATGTATTTTCTCTTCTAAAGTTCAGCTATGACAATCTGGAGACTGATGCGCTGAGGTCATGCTTCTTATACTGTTCCCTGTTCCCTGAAGACTACTCTATCGAGAAAGAGCAGCTTATAGAGTACTGGATTGGGGAAGGATTTCTAGGCAGTTTCCATGCTAGTTATGTGTATAATCAGGGACATGCTCTAATTGGTTCTCTTAAAGTTGCATGCCTGCTTGAAACCGGCGAAGAGAAAACTCAAGTGAAGATGCATGATGTAGTCAGGAGTTTTGCCTTATGGATAGCTTCAAAATGTGGATTGAACAATCAGTTTCTAGTGGAGGCCAGTACGGGGCTGACTGAAGCACCCAGAGCTGATCATTGGAAACATGCACTGCGAATTTCATTGTTTGATAATGGAATAACGACACTAGCAGAGATTCCCGAGTGCCCCAGATTGTCAACCTTGTTGCTTCAATGGAACAGTGGTTTGAACAGGATTCCAAATACCTTTTTCCACTTTATGCCTGCTTTAAGAGTCCTGGATTTGTCGTTTACCAGTCTCAGAGAGATTCCAGTATCCATCAATGAGTTAGTTGAGTTGCGGCATCTTGATTTGTCAGGGACAAAGATAACTTCATTGCCTAAAGAGCTTGGAGATTTGGCCAAGTTGCAGCATTTGGATCTGCAGCGAACACATTCTCTTAGAATAATTCCACAAGAAGCTATATCAGGACTTCTGCAATTGCGAATTTTGAATGTTTATTACAGCTATGGAGTTTGGGAACAGCAGGATAATGAAGTTGGATTTGCAGACTTGCAATCCTTGAAGTATCTTACCACACTTGGTATCACTATTAATGAATTGAATACCCTGAAGAGGCTCTATAGTTTCAGTTGCTTACTAAAAGTAATACAGTATCTTTACATTAAACAATGTGATGGCTTATTTTACTTGCAACTGTCATTGAATTCCAGTTTTGGCGAAAGGTTGAGAAGGCTTAGCATCAATAACTGTTATGACCTGCAGTACTTGCAAGTTGATGAAGAGGCTGGCAAAAAATGGCTGCCCAGCCTGGAGGTTGTGGCGTTACATGGCCTTCCCAACTTGGAAACAGTGTGGAAGAATCCGGTGACTCGGGAATGTCTGCAGAATCTTCAATCTATAAATATCTGGCACTGCCGCAAGTTGAGGAATGTTTCCTGGGTTTTACAACTTCCAAAGCTAGAGGTGATTTACTTAATGTACTGCGAAGAAATGGAAGAAGTTGTCAGCAGGAGTGGGATACCAAGGGAAGATTCAAAGGCATTTCGAAGCCTTCGAACTCTGTCTATCCGCAACCTGCCAAAACTAAGGAGTATTACCCCTTGGGAACTGGCTTTCCCTTCCTTGGAGAGCATTGCAGTAATTGATTGCCCTAACCTGAAACAGCTATCGATCAAAACTCACAACACCTCAACTTTACCAACTGTATATGGAAACAAGGAATGGTGGGATGAGCTTGACTGGAAGGAAGCCAGCAGCGAAACTGCTTTCGTTCCACACTTCATGCCAATTTGATCCTTCCGGTTGTCATTTTAGGTATGTTCTACGTCAAGCGAAAAAAACTAGTATCATGTCCAATTCATGTAGAATACGGAGTTGAGTTAGTATAAATACATGAATCTCAGGTATAAATAGAACTTACGATTATTTGAGAATTTACTTTTTTGTTTTAAGATAAATTATTTTAGTGTTATTTTGATTATTAGAATTAAAGGAATATTTTACAAGAATGATTTTATAAAATTTACCAAGTTAATTCAGAAAATCAAATCTGAAAAAAAACAATTATATTTATTTTCGTCATATTTCTTAATATAGATTATGCCTCAATTTATAAATATAAAAGATGTTTTGTCAAGCTCCTCAATGCATAGATGATCATAATCAAATAGGTTGTTTCGATCCTCTTGTACAGTTTTCAACAAGAACTTTACTTTAAAAGACTTGTTTTATAAACAAAAACGTTTCGGTTAATTTTATGCGTTTCGATAACTACAAATTTTATTTATTTATTTATGTAATATAAAATAACTCCTCCTCCTCCTATTACATAGACACATTTAACCAATAAATAATAAAAATGAAAAGAAAAAAAGAAAAAAGATGGCTGCTAGAATCCTCGGTAATCAGTATTACAACGTCTTTTACAAACACAAGGCATGTGGCACATGCCTGAGGTCAGTGTGTATAGGTACTAAATTAAGAGTGGCCCTTATGAATTTTAAAAATCTAAAATAACAATCCCTTTTCATTAATAGGATGATGACTAGGTTTTTTATTTGTTTTGTGGAGGGTCAGATTTTTTTTAAAAAATAAATATATAAACTTTTACAATATGATTTTTTTACATATAAAAAACTACAACTAAAAAGTTTATACATATATTTAATTAAATATATTAAAAATCATCTAATAAATAAATAAAAAATTATTAAAAATAACAAAAAATGAAACTTGAAAAGTTAAGATATAGATGTAAATCAAGATATTTGATATATAGTTTTGTTTGATGACTTTATTTATTAAAATTATTTTTTCACTTAATCAATTGGTAATAGAAATAGACACACACATGGAATTGACCGGATAAAAACAATATTATGCAAGGTTATACGTATTATAAAAATTATCCAAGAATAAATATTTTATATTTTTTTAAAAAAAGTTTATTTATATAAAATATATAAAAAATTATAGATAAATTAGAGTAATTTCTTTGAAACATTAAATATATACAAAATAATTAAAAAAACCTTTATTTAAAAAAACAATCTAAAAAATCAGAGATAAGGTGTATACGCGTGGGCCTGGGCCAATATCTTTTTTATTTAGTATTGGAGCAGATGATATGTCATCCGTCTTAATTTGTTTTTGAAAAATAATAAAAGCAGGCGATGTGTTGTCTGTTTTTGCTAAGATTTTGTTCACAATGGTGGCTAAAAAATGAGGCTGATGATTTTTTGACATAGAAACCTATTTTTCAACCTAATTTTTATCCAAACACCTATAAAATATTCTAAAAACTTTTATAAGCACGTTATGGGATCAAACGACCCAAAGATTCGCTCAAAAACTCAAAATCTACTTGTAATCAAAAAACTTTTCGAGCTCATATCTGTCATCTCAGACACATATTTGTCATCTCAGACACATTTAAGGGCTAAGAACATCTAAGATAAACTCCCATCATCGATTGAAATAAGTTGACATCAAAATCAATTTTTTTTTTTGTAACACCCCAATATTTCAAATACATTTATCCTTATTTCCAATAATTAAGTATGTAAAAATCTTGTTAATTTTTTAATTTGTTCCCCATGCTTAGTAACCGTTTATATTATTTCAAGGTTCATTTCATTTAATTTAAAATATTTAAACTCTAATAAAATGATGGTAGAGTCTTTTCTGTTCGAATCACTGTACATTTCTTCTTTTCTTAAGATACATGCATAGCGATTAATATAATTCTCATCTCTCCCCAATCCATTATCACATGTTTTTGTCCATAATTATACTTAACAATCACGCATCCTCATACTTTTACACAATTCATCAATCACCACACATAAGCTGACCCCCAATCCATTATCATTCATTGTCTACACCACCAAATTATACCCCATTTATATACAATATTGCTTACATAGGACTATTATATTATAGTAACATTCACATACAAAGAAAAATACAACTCAATTAATATTTGACATCTTACTAAATAAAATTTCAAAAAATTTAATTACACATAATTTCAATTAATTACATAATAAAACATAAAGGTAACTGAACTTTATATAATGTAACTATGAAGACCTAACTACTTTACTACTGTTACATCAACATATGAGATAGACCTAAAATATACATGTAAACTCCCAACTACAAATAAGATAATAAATGAATTTAACCCAGCAATAAAAAATGGGTTAAATTAAGATTTAGAAAAATTAAAAAAAAAATTATGTTAAGAGTGAAAAATACTTGTTAAGAGAGGATAAAATCAATTAGAAATTATGGAGGCAAATTAAGATTATATGTAAATAAGGATCATAGTGTAAATAATAAAGAAAACCCATATAAAAACACCCTCACATTCTCTCTCCGTGGTCCTGAAAAAAAAAAGAACAAAACTTGATTTTTCTTTAAAAATCCTTAGAGAAAACACTAGAAAATTAATGTGATTGAGAGAATTAATCATTACCACACCTATAAACACTTAAATAAGAGAGAAAAGTGATAGATTCCAAGGGGAATTGAAGAACCCAATCACGACAACAAGAGTGTTTAAGGAGGGATTCAAAATTTTTTGAATGAAACATAAATCGAGTTGGTGGGCCTTAGATAGATGACATTAATATATATATATATATATATATATATATATATATATATATATTAAGATTTAGAAAAATTAAAAAAAAAATTATGTTAAGAGTGAAAAATACTTGTTAAGAGAGGATAAAATCAATTAGAAATTATGGAGGCAAATTAAGATTATATGTAAATAAGGATTATAGTGTAAATAATAAAGAAAACCCATATAAAAACACCCTCACATTCTCTTTCCATGGTCCTGAAAAAAAAAAGAACAAAACTTGATTTTTCTTTAAAAATCCTTAGAGAAAACATTAGAAAATTAATGTGATTGAGAGAATTAATCATTACCACACCTATAAACACTTAAATAAGAGAGAAAAGTGATAGAAAAACACCCTCACATTCTCTCTCCGTGGTCCTGAAAAAAAAAAGAACAAAACTTGATTTTTCTTTAAAAATCCTTAGAGAAAACACTAGAAAATTAATGTGATTGAGAGAATTAATCATTACCACACCTATAAACACTTAAATAAGAGAGAAAAGTGATAGATTCCAAGGGGAATTGAAGAACCCAATCACGACAACAAGAGTGTTTAAGGAGGGATTCAAAATTTTTTGAATGAAACATAAATCGGGTTGGTGGGCCATAGATAGATGACATTAATATATATATATATATATATATATATATAAAAATTAAGATTTAGAAAAAATAAAAAAAAATTATGTTAAGAGTGAAAAATACTTGTTAAGAGAGGATAAAATCAATTAGAAATTATGGAGGCAAATTAAGATTATATGTAAATAAGGATCATAGTGTAAATAATAAAGAAAACCCATATAAAACACCCTCACATTCTCTCTCCATGGTCCTGAAAAAAAAAAGAACAAAACTTGATTTTTCTTTAAAAATCCTTAGAGAAAACATTAGAAAATTAATGTGATTGAGAGAATTAATCATTACCACACCTATAAACACTTAAATAAGAGAGAAAAGTGATAGATTCCAAGGGGAATTGAAGAACCCAATCACGACAACAAAAGTGTTTAAGGAGGGATTCAAAATTTTTTGAATGAAACATAAATCGGGTTGGTGGGCCTTAGATAGATGACATTAATATATATATATATATATATATATATATATATATATATATATATATATGAGAAAAATGCTTGTTTGAATAAGTAAAAATGAATGGAACTCTTTGTTGGTTGCGTAATTTATGGACAAAAAGCGGGACAGTTTTATCACTCATTTTTTGAAAAAGTTTGGGGCATGAAAACGATGAAATTTAAAATTTATTTCTTCATAGGAGTTATATCCAGAGATGTTAAATTTTCAATGAAACTGACCTTACATAAATTGGAGTTATAAAACTCTAGATATGGGCAAAACTCTGAGAGTTACCGGGTTCAAAAACTATGTTGGACAATTTCGCCTTGTCGTGATATCAAGTAATTTAGGTGCATTAAAGATTGAATTAAGTCTCCTTTCCTTCAGTATAAATGTAGTCTGGCTATCGAAGAATAAAAGTCATAATTGAAACTATATTTTTATGATTATAATTATAATTTAAATGAGAAACGATATTCTTGAATGAATAGTCTAAATTGACTGAAAAATTACAAATTTCTACCTTGTTAGAAAAGTTGTTTTTATGTGAGACTTGATTTGGTAATGATTATAAGAAGGAAATTTAAATGTGCATATGTGTGCAGATGAGTTATAAAAACTTGCTCTTGTTGAGAAAACTATGGAAAGTGGATAGAAAAAAAAAGAGTAAAACAAGAATTTAAATAAAAATGAAGGTTGAATTGATGACAATAAACTTAAAATAATATTGCGTGGAATGAGCATGCAATAGTAGAATAATTTTGTATATTTGTTGATACAGGAGAGGCCATATGAGGTGCATAGCAGTAGAGAGGTACTACTCGAGCTCCGACAACATGTAGGTGTCATACACCTTGTTATTTTTTCTTAGTCTATCATTGTATTATGTTAAAAATGTTATATTATATTTTATTTAAATTGTGATTTATAGGGAAGGAATTAGTTTCTCGGAGGCAGGACAAATGCCTGATAAATAGCGAAGGAATTAGTTTCTCGGTAATTAGACTAATACCTAGTAAGGGGTGAAAGAATTAGTTTCCCAATAATAGGACTAATGCCCGATAAGGAGCAAATAAATTAGTTTCTCGATGATGAGACTAATTCCGATAATAGGTATAAGGGTTAGTTTTCCTAGTATTGAGACTAACATCTGGCACTGAGAGATGGGACTAGACTCCTGAAAATGGAATTAATACCCGGTAATAGTTGAAAGAGTTTAGATTCCTGGAAGGGGGAATAATGCTTGGACATAGGCGAAGAAAAGAATTACCCGGTGTTTGGTATTATATGGAAAGATTGAATTTTAGAAAATAAATTTCTAGGAAAAGAATGATTTATTAAACTAATGAAAAATAACAAATCTTGATGTGGTGAATGAAAAATGTAGATGAATAGATGGATTATGTTAATAAATAATTAAGGAATAATTGATAATGATGAGTTATAATTTAAATGCAGTATTTCATTGGTTCTATTTGCTTAAGTAATTTGAATGTTATAGAGTTAATTTATATTTATAAATTAATTAAATGTACCTCACAACCTCGAGCATGATGATGGATGTGTATATGACAGCTTTTGATAATTTTGTTCAAAACTTATATTAAATGCCCCTTTTATTTTGTAATGGGTTATATATCTAAGTATTAATTATAACAAGATTTATATAATTTGAACTCAACTTAAGCATGTAAACTTATGATGCCGTATTAGTTCTTCTATTGTGCTTTAGATAATTGGTGTGTGATTGTGCTTATTTAAAATTTTAAATATTTGAACATTTTAATTGATAATTGTATGTATATAGTGAACTATAATGAAATGTGATGTTTATGATGTGTGAAGTTGTGATGAGATGAGTTCAGGATGATTGGAACTTGAATTGGTTAGATATTGAAGTGTAATAAAGATTAGTTGATAACTTAGGATCTTCTAGTATAGAGGAGATTCCGCTGAAATTTTAAAAAAATTCACTCTAAAAGTTGTAATATTCATAGGAAATTAACTAATGATTGCATGTATTTATAAGGATTCTACAGTTGGTATCAGAGCCCTGGCATGAGTTCATGAACTATCATGGAAATTGATATATGTTGAATTGTTTAAGGATTGTTTATATGAGACATGACACGAGGACAAACCCCTCTTCAGCAAGGAGGAGGGACCGAGATGTTGATTTTAAAGAGAGTTAGAAGGATGATCCCCTAGCTAATACTACCTTCTTTATGCCATCAAATTCAACTCAGATGAGACGAGATGAGTAAGTTGGAATCCTAGATGATACCACTTTCAAACAGGTTAGGGTATCGCAGCCAGAGATGGTTGAGCAACAGGGACAAACAGATGTGCCTCCACTAGTGGCCCCTATGATTGTCGTTGCTCTGTATGTTTACCCTGTTTTTATTGTACAAATTATAAGGGCAGTGATGGAAGATATGAGTAATTCCTCGGACTCTACAACCCTAGTAGCCTCAACAGTGCCACTAGTTCTAATTATCACGACACCTACAGACAATGTAGTTACCTTGGTGTGGATTGTAAGGAGCTTGAGAGATATAGGGCGTGATCTTTTTCAAAGGGATCAAGATATGGAAATTCCTGGCAGATGGATAAAAAATATAAAGAAACCCTAATTTAGATAAATGTGCCATATGAATTAAATGTGGATTATGCCACACAATTATTGTTCAATAGAGCACAATTATGGTGGGAGATAATGCAGTCAAGGAGAGCCACTAGGTTATGGACGCAGGGTGATTTTAGAGTTAAGTTTGAAAATCAATTCTACTCTAGATATCACCGTAAAATGAAGGAATAAAAGTTTCTGGCATTAAAACAGGTTGACATATCAGTGCTTAAGTATGAGAGGAAGTTCCACGACCTCTTTATGTTTGTCCTGAATTATATCCTTATAAAGCAAAACATGATAGAGAGATTTTGGGATGGATTAAAGTAGAAACTAAAACAGGGATTGATAGCCCTACAATTTAGGATGATGAAGGATTTGACAGAGACAACCCAGACTTTAGAGGTGTGCATTGTTGAGGGTTAGCAGGACTAACCATGTGGTGACAAAAAAAAAGAGATTGACTATTCAAAGGGTAAACCACCTAGGCCTTCCCTTTTTAAAAAGGGAAAATATTGACAATATAGTTAGTTTAAGAAGAAAAGAGGGGATACCAGTCAGGGTAGGTTAGTTGCTAGATCTTATCAAAGTATAAATAGAGGGTCAGGTAGTGGACAATCAAATGTTAAGAGTAGTTCTGCTGGAGGGGTTTTAAAGTAAAAGACCATTACTTATCCTCATCGTGTCAGGTGTGAGCAACGACATCCTGGAGGTTGCTTTTCATCTCCACTACCCATAGTTAGGTCGAGGATGTTACTACTACAGTGAATAGGTGTTGCATATAGGCACACTATGTCGGGGGGTTAAGGATTTGTCACCTATTTGTTTAGTTCAAGGTCGCTAAAAAACCTAGGTGTACTAGTCTTAAAAAAATTCCAAGGGTAAAGGACTTGTTATGGCTAGAAAAGGTATTAGCGAGAGTGCACCCTTCTTGAGGTATACTGCATTGTGTGATCTAGATGTAGTTTAAAGGAGTTGATGGGTTCTTAAATGGCGACCCGTCTATAGCTCAAAATAAAGATCCAGTCATGTAAATAAATATGGCATTTTGAATTTACTATAGGCTTGCGTGTCTAAATGAATTCTTTTGGAAAAAAGGTCCATGTAGATACCTTAACAGGGTTCACCTATCCTGAAAGGCGAAACGATTCTCCATAACTTATATATTATGGTGAAAAATACTCTCAATTAAAAATTGATGAATATCTAAAATAATCCTGAGAATTTTTTAGTTAACTCCTGATATTTAAATATCAGCCTAATTGTAGGTCCAAAATTTATACCAGAATATTGACCATTAATTCTCATGAATTAAAATTCTTAGAGGTTATTGAAATATTGGCCAAGTTTTCATAGATTCAGTAAAGTAGTTATTAAATCCAAAATGCATGCAAATATATATTTTTTGAATTCTATAAAAAAAAATTCTAAAACACCTAATGTATTTTTATATATTTTTCTAATAAAAAAATATGATTTTTGTATTTTTGAGAGACTTGGTCATATGCAATTTAAAATGAAAATTTGTATTTTTAAAAGAAAGATTTTTTTTTTTGTTTTTTTTGTGAAAGGGAACCAATTCGTTTAATATATAAATATAAAAAAAAAGCTTCGCTTGTAGATCACAATTTTAAATATTAAATACATGAGGGTAAAAAATAATCAAAGCTAATTGTAAAATTGTCATCTGAACCTTTGAAAATTTTACTAAAAGTCATGTTTAGCAAAACTCAATAATGTGTTTTAAATCGAACAAGACATCAATTTAAAAAATAATTATTTACTAACCACACTTAACTCAATAACAAGCAAACACCAAACCCAAACATAAATCATGAATTAAAAAATAAATTTCAAATTATCAAATAAAAAAACACACATAAATTCAAATCAAATAATATCCAAATAGTCTAAAAATATACATAACAATAATCAATTTGTCTCAATTTTCACAACATTTTAGCAATTCATTCTAAAAAAATTTGTGGTCATGAATTGACCTTTTGAGGGTTGGAAATAGGTTAGAGAGGCTGTTGCAACCAAGAAACAGTACTGGATATAGAGAAACAGTGGTGGCGTGTCTGCTCCACGCACCACTGTCACTGTCAGCACGTGAGTTTCACGTGCCATCTTCTGGGAATTCGAAAATCAGTGAATCTAAAAGATCTCCTCCTATCCTCCCTTCCTGTGTTGGTGGTAAAGCTCACCTGACCTGCAAGATAAACAAAAAAACACACACAACAACAATAGCTTTTACTTTTATTTCCTTTTTTTAAATTAAATTTTTGCTCCTCTCGGTTTTATTTTTTTTTTCTTTTTCAGATGGTTGTGACCAGGATAAGCAATTATTGAAGAGGAACAGGCTAACATAGAGAGGCTACTGTCCTGATGTTGCTGCCACTGGCCAATAGAGAAAAGAGATTGTATGGTTGTTACCATAGCTTCTGATGACGGCTAGAGAGAAGAGAGATTGTGAGCTGTGTGGCGGAGCTTTGTTTTAATGGATCTATGAAAAGGTTGTTAAGTGGTGTCGACACTGATATCATTTGTGGATGGCCAAAACAGGGGGCAATTTTTCTTAGCCAAGATGAGAGCTCCTATCATGGATGGTTTGACTAACAGAGAGGCTACCATCTGATGATTGGGGAGTTGAATAAGAAGGGAGAGCAAAATGGGTTTATGCGGGTTGATTGACTGGACAATAGAGGGAGTAGTGTTGGCTGGGGAAAATGTTAGAGAAAAAAAAAGAGTCGCAAGTTGTGGCTACTTTTGATCTTTGTTTTAATAGTGGTTCAAAGTTGAGAATGATGAAGGGGAAGGCTAATTCGTGAGTGGCTAGAAATCACTACTAACCAAGGAGTTGTTAGCGTGGAGGTTGGTATTGTGGTTTTTGTTGGGGAAGATCAAAGGTTGAAGATAATAACCTTTTTTTTTATATGGCTTGCGGCTCCTTTTGTCAAGATAGGGTTAGGGTATTGGTTAATACTGGATTACGGCTAGGTTTTTATGTTGGGGGGTGGGAATAGAGGGCTGCTAGGGTTTTTTTTTTGTTATTTTATTTCCTCCTTTTTTGTGTGCATAACCACCTATTTATAGGTATAATTTTTTATCTTTTTCTCCTCAACTGCTTGGTCTCTAAACAATTTAACATTTTTCATTTTTGGTCCTTTTGTCCATTTTGAATTTTTTTTTTATTTTGATTTTTTTAAAAGGGAAACATCAACGTTAACTCAAAAGGCGCGTTAACAACTCAAAATATATATAATATATTTTTTATATTTTATATTCTTTGGAAAAAAAAAAACATTGAAAATGGTGCAAGTACATCAAGAACATTTTTTTTTCTATCTGTTGGTTTCTTCGTAATTTTTTAAAAAATAGGATCAAATTTTGGTTTCTTTGAGAGTTGGGTATATTCAGGGACTAAGACATTAGACATAGAGTTATTAGCAGGCTGTCACTATGAATAGATCTATTAGACCAGTATAGTCCAGGACTAGTGGAAATTGAGGTTGACCTTGAGTACAAGGGAAAAAGACCTAGGACAAAGTGTTTCATATGAACCAGGAGGATGTATGGACTGCCACAAACATAGTAACAAGTACTTTATTATTAAAAAAATAATTTGTGCATGTTTTGGTATATTCGAGTGCTACACATTCTTTTGTGATAAGAAAAATTAAAAATAGACTGAATAGGCAACCAAGTTAGAAAATGGGTTTTTAATTAGCACACCTTTAGGGGATGTGGTATTTATAGAATATTTGTATAAAGAACTTAAAATTTCTATTGGGGGATATGATATGGAAGTGAATATAATGTCGTTAGACTTACATGATTTTAATTTAATTCTAGGAATAGATTGTTTAAGTAAAAATCGAGCCCAAAGGGATTGCTTTTAAAAAATGATGACTCTACAGGGATTAAATGGTAAAAGAGTAACTTTTAAGGAAGAGAGAAATATCATACCGAATTGTGTGATTTCAACCATGAAAACTAGTAAGCTTATGAGAAAAAGGTGTGTGGCTTATTTAGCTTATATAATATATTTTGAAAATGATAGGATGGAGTTGGATAATCTTCCCATCATGAGAGAGTTTTCAGATGTATTTGTGGATGAATTATCGGGCTACCCCCGAAAAGGGAAGTAGAAGTTTCGAATGATATATTGTCTGGTATCTCTCGTATAGCTTAGGAACCATATAGGATGACACCGGTAGAATTGGCTGAGTTGAAAATTCAGCTGCAAGAATTATTACAAAGTTGAGATTCCTTCATTAAGGGTTCTAATGGATACAGAACTAAAAGAATCAAAGTGGGCAAAGCTGAAATTCAAGTAGTTGAATGTGATTATTGAAATGAGGCTAGTGGCCTTTTGTCATCTCCAGTTGTACCAAAGTAGAATGACTAAAGCATACAATAAGAAAATCAAGCCAAGAGTGTAGTGTTTAAAGAGGGAGATTTGGTAATGAAGGAGTTCTTCCCAGCATTAAGAGAAGACTAGAGTAAATGGACATCGAATTATAAAGGACTATATATGGTAAAGAAAGCTTTTTTTTTTATGAGCCTTAATTTTAACCAAGATGGATGGGGGTGATCAACCAAAATATGTAAACTCTGGTATTGTAAAGAAGTATTATGCATGATGTACTTTGTGTATCAATCAATAAAAATCAAAGTTCGGCCAAGAATTATTTGGTGTATTTTTCTTTTCTCCAAAAACTCTACGCGATCTTTAAGCTTAAAAACTTTGTTTTTGCAAAGGTTTTTGAGAAATCAAAGTTATTAGTACAAATGCAAAAGTCAAATTGGTGTTCGTTTTTAACAAATGAGTATTAGGAATTGAAGTAATTACTTAGTGGGGTGACCAAATACTTAAAAACCTGGAAAAAAAATAAAACATCATAAAATAACTTTGAGTTTGAGTTTTAGTTGAATGAATAATAATTCATAATCATAATTGAGACCTAAAATAAAAGGTCACTTTACATTTTCACCAATAGAAAAACACAAAAAATTTCAACCTTCATGAAACCTATCTATGGGAGTTACTTGAATTTTTCAAAACAATTTTGTTTTAAAATAACATCAAAATGGTTTTTTTGTTTGGAAACGACTTTGAAATTCCAAAGATTTCCTATGAAAATAACCTCTTGTAAAAAACCAAATACTCTTGAGCACGATATCATCCTTATGAAAATCCAAGCAAACAAAATAAGATAAAATGCTTGGTGGCATGTTTAGACTGAGGGCAACTCAAGAAACACAATAGGGTTGGCTCCATGATTCCTCTTCTAGAAAAACAAAGAATAGGAAGCAAAGTTGGTGATCTTTGACGTAAGGTTTTTAGACAATAAGCTATACTGATATCATCTGAAATGATCCCTTTCTATAGGTAAAAATCACAAGTTGTGGCTAGGTTAAGCGAAAGCAAAAAAGCCATCAAAACTTGCTACGAGGATCAAAGCTTTAAAAAAATCCATGAAAAAAAGGAAACTGTATTTTTCAAATAAGAATGCATGCATATTAATCACAATGCATTGTATTTTGACCCTTATAGGGAGTCTAAGGAAATAATTCTTGATGGACTCAACTTTTTTAGCAAAAAAGACCCAATAAGATGTTGAGCCTAGAAAGGTTCCCGCTATTTAAAAATTAGCAAAGTTTTTGGCAATAACATTTTTTACCCTTTTTAGTGCACTTTTTAGCCTTCACCTACCAAATAGTGCGCTTTATAGCCCAATTATTTTCCTTTTGAATGCGCTTACTAGCCCTCGTATACCAGATAATTCGCTTTCTATCCTTATCCATTTCCTTTTAAGGTCACTTTTTAGTCTTCATCCATCTGACAGTGCGCTTTCTAGCTTTATCCCTCTTTTCAAGTGAATTTTTTATCCCTCGCATACTTGATAACGTACTTTCTAGCCTTATCTATTTTTCTTTTGAGTGCACTTTCTAACCCTCATTCATTAGATAATGCGCCTTCTAGTCCTTTTTTTGTGCTTTTTAGCTCTTGCACACTGGATAGTGTGTTTTTTAGCCATATCCATTTTTTTTAGCGCTTTCTAGCCCTCATCTATCAAATAGTGTGCCTTCTAGCCTTATCTCTTTCCTTTCGAGTGCCCTTTATAGCCTTTGTATACCGAATAATAAGCTTTTTAGCCCTATCTCTTTTCTTCCCGAGTGTGATTTCTAATCTTCACCTACTAGATAATGCGCTTTCCAACCCTATCTATTTTCTTTCTGAGTACGCTTTCAAGCCCTCACTTCTAAAACTTTTTTATAGATTAACAATTTCTCGATCTGGTGAATTCACAATCTTTTATTTTTTTCCTTTACAAGCTTACTATCTAAAGTCCCTTACGAGACTTTATATTGTAGGCATTGTAAAGAGGGGACAACTTTCATTACCCAATTTTGGATGCCTCTAAAATACATTATCTTATTCTTTTAAAAAAAATCAGATCAAAACAATCAAAGAGAAAAATGAAAAGTGAAAAAAAATGAAAATGAAAAATTAATGGCAACTTGGCAAGAGTAAGCTGACTATGGTTGCAAACACATGAAGGAGCTAAACTGGGATTTTAGACATAATTAGAAGCCAAATTATACCTTATTGTACCCAAGATCAAAAGACTATGTATTTTCAAGGTCAAATTAAATAATTATAGGATGAATTTGCATAAAAGTCAAGTTTGAGGACTTGATTAAACTTTTAATAAGCCAATTTGATTTAATCATGAGCCCAATTAAATGTTTAGTTAAGTTTAAGAATTAATTTATATCAAATTTAAAGATTAAATTAAATGCAAGGACTTAGTTAGACTTTTAATGGGACAAATGAATTTTATTAAGGACTTAATTGGTGAAAAATTAAGTTTGAAAGCTTAATTTGGGCTTAATTCAGAAGACTAAAATTTTAGAGGACCATTTTTTTTCAATTGGCAGAAGTCAAAAATAAAATTGCAAGAAAATCAAAGTTTATGGGGTTAATTAATGGTCAAATTGAAGAAATTCAAAACTAAGGACTTTTTTGTCTAAGGTGCGCAAATTCAAGGACTCAATTAAATTGAAAGCAAGGGTGAAATTGAAGAAATTAGAAGTTTAAAGTTTAATTAGGGATGAAATTGACAAATACTAAAGACCAAGGACCAAGTTGAAAAACACGATTAATTTAGGGGGTGTTTTTGAAGCTTTGCAAGGGTGAAATTGAATTGATTCTTGAAATCAGAATTCAATTAAAGACCTAATTAAATAAATTAGAAGATTAGGGGTTGAAATTAAAAAAGAGATTAATGACCTAATTCGAGCCAAAATACCAAAATAACACCGTTTTATTTAAATGAAGCGATGCATTTTGGCTACTTTTTGACAAAAACAATGTGTTTCAATTCAAAACGATGTTGTTTTGATCAACGCCAAGTCAAAAAAAGAAGAAGCTAGACGTCGCGTCGTGTGGCCACTGCTTATTTTCTTTAATCTCCACCTAATGACAATAAAAAAAGACAGTTCTGATAACACCTTTCAAACCTTCATTCTCTCTCATACCTTTACAATACAAGAAAAAAAGAGATACCACCCTCGTGACCTGCCATTGCACCCAAACCTAAGCAAAAAAGTTGTCCCTTAGAGGCCTAGAACCCATTGCAAAGTTGTCCTAAAGAGGCTGACCTGACCAGCCTTTGTAACTGGTGATGGTCACTTTTGGCTATTGGTTGAGGTCTTTTCCATTGAATCAAGAGTCAAGATTCATGCCCAGTAAAGACCAGATGTCTCTCTTTCATCTCTTATAAATAGAGGTGAATTTCGTGCAAAAAATACAGAAAATTAGGGGAGAAGATAAGGGGAAAAATCAACCAAAAACCATTGTTTTTTTCCAGTTACCTAACAGCCACCTTTCTCCTCTTCTAGCAACCATTATAAGCCACCAACAACCCCGAAGGCACTACCACCACACGGCCAACAAACACCTCTCGTCCAAGTAATCTTTTTCTTTCCCCTATTACTTCATTACATGATGTTTTACATGGTTTAAAAAGAGGTTACAACTCACTAAAAAAAGGCCTGTTGGGCCATCTGTTGCCCCAACAAATCGGATTAGGTCCGAGCCCAAACCGTACACATGGGCTTGGGTCTCAGGCCCAACCCATATTGTTTGGCTAAGCCCAACCCAGACATAAGGGCGTGTTTGAGCCACCCTATTTCTCCTTTAGAAATAAGGCTTTGTTTGGCTACTTAAAGCGTGTTTGTCAAAAATGTCCTTAAGACATTTTTTATGCCTTTGATATTAGGTTAAGGGCGTGTTTGACAAACATGTCCTAAGCCTTTTCCTTAAATTTTAATTTGTCTTTATTTTGGGGTCTAGCCAAATAAGCCCTTAAGAATTTTAAATTTTTTTGAAAAAACTCAGGGATCATTTTGAAATTATTTGTAGTTCTTTCACATGCTTTTCCAGCAATTTTGCCTATTATCGAACTGTATACCTACAATTTAAGATATAGACCCGATATTAAAAATACCTTATTTTTTTCTAGAATTTCAAAATTTCAAAAAAAAACAATATCTTTATTTTAGAAAACATAAAAAAATGTTTTTTTAGAACTTCATTTAATATCATACTATAGACTTACACTATAAAATCAAACTCAATATAAAAAACACTTGATTTTCTTTGAAATTTCAAAAACAATATCCAATTTTTTTTAAAAAATTTCCTCATTTCAAAAAAAACAAAAGATATATTTTGTTTTCGTGCATATGACCAAATTCTATTGGTTTTTCATGCATATTTTCTAAAAAACAAAATCGCATTTTATCATGTAAAATAAATATCATAATCAGTTGATGATTATTCATTATGATTTGGCCAAAATACAAAAAATCCCACAACAATTAATTTATTTAATTAGTATTCAGAGTATTAGGATTTAGTTGTACACTTTAATATTTGAGGGTATAAAATTACACTGTAAAGTATACCTTCAAATATTAAAGATACAATGTAATGTAACATTCCAATAATCGGGAAAAAACAACAATCTCATGACGAAAAGAAAATAGGGTGTGTGTGTGTGTGTGTGTGTGTGTAGTTTTCATATAAAAATTCTACCGAAATTTCTACTAAAATCTCGACAAAGTCTTGTCTATACCAGGATGTCCCAAGTTATCAACATATAACCTGTTTACACATCTAATATTTCACATCTTATAACTCAATCACGACCCAATCGTCCTGGGTCTCAATCCCACAAACATCATCATCATCATCACAACCATAATATTTATAACATGCATTGAACAACAAATATCATTATATTGGAATAAATGAGATAAACATGTATACATGGATATAATCATATGAAATTCAGAGTTAAGATTACCTATTCAAGTTTAAACACTAATTATACAAATTAAGTTATATAAAAGTTGTAATATTACAAAATACAAGGGTATACTCCCTAGAATCTAGAAATACAAAAAGTAAACATAAGCTGGGATCTACTCCTGTCATGCATGCGATGATCTTGAAATAAAATACAAATTATTGAAACATGAATATCACAATAAATATAACAACATAAATATCCAACAATTTAAAAGGGAAAATATGCATTCATATTTTATTCACTTCCCCCTTCTGGTTTTCATTGGAAACTCTTTCTCATTCAATTACTAAAAATCATTTCCTCTTCCATTATATACCTCCATTCAAGATTTCATAAGTTCAACCATGATTATTTTCTCTTAACACATTACCTATACCAATTTCACTTGTATCATCACCACCTTGTAGGAGTCGATGCAAGGTGATCCCCTTCCCCGGGATCCTAACATATACTAAATGTATGCTAGCCAATACATGGTGATCCCCTTACCCGGGATCCTAACATACACTAAATGAATGCTAGTCCAAACATGGCAATCCTCTTACCCGGGATCCTAACATACACTAAATATATGCTAATTCATGCCCCATATAACACTTCTCATATTTTCTTTGTTAGTGATAATTTCATCACTTGACAATTCACACAACAACCTTTCACCTCGAATACATATACATTCAGAATACTATCCAAATATCGATATTATTATGCAAACTTTCCTCATTTCACATAATATCCAACATTTAGTAATTCACATTTCACATCAATAACATATTAAATCATGAAATTTAACTAAAAAATATAGGTGCGGATCACCTACTTGCAGTAGAAGCTCTACCTGTGCTCCCCTACTGCTGTTGTTACACAACGCTTGTGGTCCCTCCTGATAATCATAGGCATAATCTCATAAGTTATCCTCATTCCATGATACATTTTATAATAATCATATTAACAACCAATACAAGTCTTTTTTTTCAATTATTCCTTTCTTTATATTTTACATTCTCTTATTTCATCTATTAATATCATCATTCTTTGTCCAACCATGGTTATCATTCTTTTCTTTATATTTCAATTTTTACTGTATTGAATTGTTACTGTTTTGAACCGTTACTGTATTGAACTGTTATTGTTTTTTTTTTTAACCGTTACTATCTTGAACTGTTACTGTATTAAATTGTTACTGTTTTTATTTTTGAATCGTTACTGTCTAGAACTGTTACTGTTTTGAACCGTTACTGTCTTGAACTGTTACTATATTGAACTGTTATTGTTTTTGTTTTTTAACTGTTACTGTATTGAACTGTTACTGCCTTGAACTATTACTGTTTTTATTTTTGAATCGTTACTGCCTTGAACTATTACTGTTTTGAACTGTTATTGTCTTGAACTGTTACTATATTGAACTGTTACTTTTTTTTGTTTTTGAACCATTACAGTCTTCAGAAGTCGTATTCCGACCTCTCCTCAGATTTTTAACTATACCTAGAGTTCTAGAACTCCGTTTCAAACGAGATTAGTCTCGTTGAAGAGATAAGATATGAGGCTACAATTACTCTGAAGGAAGGAAAACCCAGTTTTGCCCCCAAGATAGTCAAAATTGCTCATCAACTAATTAGTTACTGCCCTATAGAGTTAGTCATGACTCAGTCTTGGTTGGTGACCCATAACTGGAGTTCTACAGCTTTAAATTGAGCAAGATCAATTTCATTAGTTAGCTAACATCTAAAACTACAATTGCTATAAAGGAACCTAGTCCTAATTCCCTTATCCCCCTATCTGAAATCTTACCGAAAGTCAGGAGATAAGTCTATCCAAATTCATCACCCCCTTCCCTTCACACATAACATTCACAAACTATATTTTTTGGGTAAATTATCATGTTTCACGCCCCCAAAAAGGTCCACTATAATGAAAAAAAGTGGGAAAAGACCTCCACGTCCCAAAATGAAACAAAGACCAGAGGGCAAAGACTCAGTGACATTTTTGCTTTTGCCTTACTAAATGTCGGATCGTACTGATGAGACATCAAACGGATTAAGTGGGTCCCGTATGGTAAGATGGATGGGAAAGGCTGATAAAGAATTCCCTTCTATGAACAATGGATATATATGATTTTAGGAGTCTATCTGGAGGCTTGTAGTGCGGGATCGCTGAACAATCAAAAAATTACCACACATGAATTAACTTAATTTTAACAACCAATACTTTTTCCACAATTCGAGTCTAAGAACCATAATCTATAATTCAACATTAAGGCATCAATTCATAATCAAATTTGAAATGAATTATAAGATTATGTTTAGAAATTTATATCCAAAAATTTATGAATTCCTATTTTTATTTAACCCTATACATGAATTTCTTCACTTTTATTTCTCATGTAGTTAGTTTGCAATATAAGCAACCTTTATTTTTCCCAGGGTTTACATAAAAAATAGAAAATAAATTCATTGCTAAAAATTAGGCTTTAAAATGCTTAAGATTTAACCTAATAGGGTAGAAACTTCCTTACACATGAAGATCTACCTTAAACTCTAGATGAGAAAAACAAATAGAAACATGTCTTAAATTAATAATCAATCAACGATGCAACTAATCATACATAAAATGCATTGAGGGTGATACGTCTTTTTCTTACACAACTAGTCCTCTTACTCAGACTCTCACAGACCATTAGGTTTCTTAGTGACCATCATACTAGGTGGTTACTCTTGAATTCTTTAATCATAACTTTATAATTAAACCTAAACACCCTTCAATTCTAAGAGGCAACCTCGCCTTTCGACGTCGTACATGTCACGACAAAACCCATTTACGTCATTAGTTTCCATTTCAGTAAAATAAGTATTCAAATTCTTAACCAATATATATATTCCATTCCAATAAATGTTGATATCAATATATCTCGTTGATATCGTTAGCTTCTAATTTACCTTGGATAATTAATCAAGTTTGTATTTCTTTCTTTTCTTTCTCTCTTATTTCTTTCATTCCATATTCATGAATTGCATATTGCAGGAAATAATAGTTAAAATAATTCAAGTTATACAATTGGAAGTATCAAGGTGTAATACACCTACTTGTTGCACGCGACATCCCTACAACCATTTTGGGATGTGGTATCCTTTGTCAAATAGGATTACTTTGTTTATAAATTTTAAATACACCATTCCACGTCATAAGTCAAACAAAATTCAACATAATCCATGTCATCTCTTTTTAAGCTAACACTTTCTAAATCTTATTGTTAATACTTAATCCATCAAATCAATATTTGAAATTTGTCCACACCATTAATTTCAAGCATATTTATTTCATTACCATTACAATCTACAAATGTCAATTTAATCACAACATGCACACATTCAACACTTTCGTTCATATATATATATATATATATATATATATATATATATATGCAGTCATATTTCATCAAAAATCCATGTTCTTCTTTTTATTTCCCTTAAATTAAATTTTTTAGGGGTTTTCAGCTCTTCCATTAATTACCACTAATAAGTTGAATTAAATAGCAAGAACCATCTTATCTAGTGAATTTGAATTCAATTTAAGGATTCTCTTGATAATTCCTTCTTCTTTCTCCTTAAGACTTTCTTGCTTCTTTCACTACCCTCTTACTATCCAAACCATCACCCTCTCCCTCAAAATCATTTATGTTATGTTCTTTTTCTTCTTCACACTCAATCTCCCTTTAATCTCTCTAAGTGGACATATAATTGGTTTGAAGTGAGAAGAACTAAGTTCTTCTTTCCTATTCTACTATTAATGGCCCTACGAAAAGGAAGAGAGGGTAATTATTTTGTTCTTTTACCCTTACTTAATCCTTAACTTATTCACTTGTTATAGTCTACCCAATTAACACTGTTTTGCAAGGTCTTCCTGAACTCAAATTTCCCTAAAATTTTAACCCAAGACAGAACAGTACATCCAGAGACTTTTTGTAAAATTTCAATCCGATTTAATAATCAAATCGAGAGATATGTTCAATATTGTAAGACTACATAGTTAGTGAATTTATGCTTAAAATTTTGAATTTTTATGCATTGTTTTACTTACTTAAATCACCATAAAATTTTCCTTAATTCAATTTGACCTATTTTATTTCTAAAATTAAGTTTTCATATTTTACTAACTAAAAAAAATTAAATAGAGGTTTACATTAGGAGTCATGCACATAAACTTTTCATGCATACATTATTTTTCTAAGCACACACAACTTTTTCTATGTAGAGTAGGTACTTTTTCCTAGGCCAATTGTAACACTACTTAGCATGTTGACATATCTTCTACACCTACTCTCTATAGATAATAACTAACCAATATCTTTACCAATGGCAAACATGGTACACACCTCAAAGGTTTCACCATACCACACCACACCACCATGACTAGCTAATGGCTTTTTCCTATACTTATGGATAACATTGACAAGCACATCAGTTTCTCTACCAATAATACATATAATATGTCTCTTTCTATATTAAAAAAGTTCAAGATTTGTGTATAAATATACCTAGTCACCATAAAAAACCTAGACCCCATCTTTGACCATAAAGAATTATATAGCCATAGAAAGTTAGGCAATTGGAAGCATTAACCATGCAAAGGTGATAGACCATGCCACACAAGTTCTAACCATGTAGAAGTCAAAACATTCATAACAAGAGATGGCTAGGCTATATAATTTCTAGTCAATACATACATAGGCTATACTTATACATGCATCCCTTACAACTTCATTTTATTTTTCTCTTTTTATACATTATTCTATCCTTATGTATTTATTAATTTAAGCATCAAAGAGTCTTTTATTCTTTAATGAACTTGTTTTTTAGGCAAATTTTTAGCCACCTGGCTAGGCCCATCTATTAGGGGTCAACCCATCACTCCATTAGCCCTTGAAGTAGCCATAAAAATCCTATTTTTTCTCTTAATTTTTTTCATGACTTCATTTGTGACGTTGTTTGTGGGAAGCTCAATAAAAGCTAGTTCGTTCTCTTTCACCCATCTTAAAAAAATATTGATGTATAATTTTAGTTATATACTAGATAATTGTATCGTGCTATGCTACAAGTCAGATCAAGTTTTTTAATATTAAAAAAATCCAAGCATTGCTAATATTTTTCTAATAAAAAATATTTTAATCATGACCAAAATATGATGTATATTGGACGATATCTTTTTCAATATTGATATGACGAAATATTGGATGACAATGTTTTTCAAATATTGAGACGACATAATATTGAATTTACTATAGTTATCATGTCAAATCTATGATCGAGGTCATGAGACCGTGATAAACCTATAGAAAAAAAAATAAAAATAAATTATGAAGGCTAATTCATAATCAATCAAATGTTAAAGGAAGAAATTGAAAAACAAATGACAAAAAAACCACCCAATTAAACTCAAGTTAAGATGCCAAACTCATGACCTAGATAATGAGATCAAGATTACCCTATAAAAAACAAATTTAAAAAAAAATTAAGAAGCCTAATTTTCAACTAACCTAACACTGAAGGAAAAAATTAAAAAATAAATCAATTACAAAAAGCTCAAAAAAGAAAAATAACTCAAGTCAACTCTATCTAACCTATTAAACTTGCAACTTAGGTTATAAGACCGAGATAAATTTATAAAAATAAAAGTAAAAAATTATAAATATCAATTTCCAACAAATCTAACATTGAAGGTTGAAATTGAGGAAAAGAAAAAATTAAATACATGAGACCAAGATAACTTCACAAAAAAAAACAAATTGAAAAAAATTATAAAGCTTAATTCCCAAATTACTAATCTTGAGTGCTAAAATTTTTTAAAAAAACTAAATAAAAAAAAAGATTGAGTTATTTGAGGGTGAAATTGAAAAAAAAAATTAAAAAAGGATCCAATTATAAAAAGGCCAATCCTAAATCATGAGATCTAATTAACCCCATAAAAAGAAAATGAATCCAAATTAAAAAAAAATCAATTATAAAAGAACCTAAAAATGAACAGAGTCAACATGCAAACCTCGCAACTCGAGGAATGAGATCAAGACTTCATAAAAAGCAAATCAGAAAAAGTTATAAAATTCAATTTCCAACCAAACTCAAAATGAAATGATAAAATAAAAAAATCAATTAAAAAATGGCAAAAAAAAAAACTAGAGTCGACTCAGGTTAACTAATTAAACATGTGATCTCAGTCATTGAATTAAGATAAATTTATAGAAAGCAAAAATCAGAAAGATTACAAAGCTCCACTTCTAACAAATATAGTGTTGAAGGTTAAAATTGAGAAGAAAAAATTTAATCCATAAAATTGATATATAACCTAACAAAAAATAAAAGAAAATTAGGAGGCACAATTCCTAAAACAATCTAATATTAAAGAATGAAATTGAAAAAAAAAACTAAATAAAAAGAAGAAGAAGAAGGATTGTTAAAGGTTAAAATTAAAAAGAAAAATTTTATAAAAAAGCAAAAACAAAAAATACAAAAATACTATTATAGTAGATATATTATAGTAGATAGTATTTTATGAGTTTGACTATACTAATTTAGCCTCACCATTTAGTTTTTTTTGTTAAATAGTAGTATTCTAATTATTTTTTTAATATAAGAGGAGTGTATAGGTGTTGTGAGTGTATTTTTTGCTATTATAAAAAATAGTTAATCGAGAATTGGAAAATTGATTATGCATTTAATAAAATTATTTAAAAATATATGAATAAAAAATTATTAATGCTAATTAAAGATTAAAATGAGAACTGATCTTTCTCGTAAGAAATAGAAGATTGCACATGCAAATGTTTTATCTCATGTCATGTGATGCTCTTTGAATTTATTTATTTTATAATATGGAAATAAAAAAATATTTTTATGAGAAAATTAATTTTTTAAATTATGTAGAAAAAAAATATAAATTTGTAGTCTAAGTACTTATTTTATTATCAATGTATTTTTTTAACAAAAAATGTCTTTATTTTTAGATATGTGATTTATTGCATAAAATTAAATCCCATTAAATATTTTTTTATAAAATATTAATGATTTGAAATAAAAATAAAAAATATGTCTCTTTAATCAAAATCTCTTTCTCTATTCATGCATTCGTTTTTTTATAACAAAACATATCTTTATATGAGAAACAATTTTTTTTAATAAATCCTTATCATAATCATAATAACAAGATTTAATAAAAAAAAAATCATGAATTGATACGTTTAATGTTAATATATTAAAAATTATAAGAATAAATTTAAGGAAAAACTATATAAAAATATATAATAAAATAGATATTTTATTTGCATTGAATAGTTTGGAAAATTATATACATTAGGTTTATATATAATTATTCAGAAAGAAATTGTCAATATTACCATAAGAAATGCTAATAGTTTTTGATAATATCATAATCTATAATTATTTAAATATCATTTTATAAATTTATTTTTAAAAAAACTTTACTTGTAAAGTGAAAAATAAAATAAAATAAAATAATTAAAAGAACATTAAAAGAAAGGCAAACAATCCTTGAATTTGTTTTTTAATTTACAGGATGAATACACAATGTATTGTTTGCTAGGTGGATAATGTTTTATCCATTTACAACTCTTTTTAGTTGCTAAAAAATAAGAGTTTAAGTTTTTGAATTTTAAAAACTTATTTTTTAATATTTTTAAACACAAATACTTGAAAAAAACTAATCATGTGTGCATTTAAAAACCAATTTATAACCTAAAAACACATTATAATCAACTTAAAATCTTATAATTAAATCAAATAATTTTTTTTTCAAGTTTTGATCTATGTTTTTTTTAATATAATTACAGATGGAAACCATCTTCATATAATTCTCTTCTTGAAAATAAACAAATAAACACTAAAATTATTATTTTTTATATAAAATATGAAAAAATAAATAAAACTTGAGGGATCAAATTAAATTTTTATATCTCTTATTTTTCTACGGGAATTTTAATCTTTTATCTCTCCATTTATTGTTTAACAAAAAATTAAACCTATATATTATAAAATTATTATTTATTAAACATCAAAACAAATAAAACATGAAAATATAAAAACAAACATACTATTTATATATGTTTAAAAAAACGTTTTTTTAAATTTTTTCAATTTAAATTATTTTTTATATAATTTTATTATATTTTAATAAAATATACTAATATTAAAAATAAATTTTAAAAAATAAAAAATTTCAAACAAAAATTTAAAAAATAATAATGAATAAAGTGGTATATATTTATTTCAGTTCTGTCGTTTCACGAAAGGAAAAAGAAAGATAAATAAAGACTCTGATTAAAGCCCGGCGTTGTCTAGTCAACTCTCCAGTCTTTGAATGCAAAAGGCACAAAATATTTCTCCATGACGGTCGTGGCGGTCGCCGTGACGGGAAGCGATGGCGTTGGAGGAAGAGGAAGCAGACGGGCTGTTCGATGGGCGGCGGAGAATTTATCGGCGAAGGCGAAGCGTTTGACTTTAGTCCACATCGTGCCTCGGATCACTTGTATACCCAGTCCATGTAAGAATGAATCTCTTATGATTTCCTTTGCTTGTTGCAGCAAAATCAAAGCTTGAGGTACTGTATTGTGCTGTACTGAATTGGATGTTATCACAGGTGGAGGAGATGGTATAGTAATTGAGGAACTTGACGAGAATGTGGTGGCACTGTACTTAGATGAAATGAAAATGAAATTAGAAGATGATATCTTTTTACCATTTAAGAAGTTATGCAAAAGTAGAGTGGAGAAGGTGAAATGGGTTTTGATTTTTTCTTTGTTTTTGTTTTTGTTTTTTTTTTTGGGTATTGAATAGTAATGCTTTTCAGGTGGAAACTGTGGTGATAGAAGACGACAATCCTGCAACTGGGCTTTTAAGATACGTGCGTGAGTCTGGGATTGATAGTTTAGTATTGGGGTCTTGTTCTTCAAATTGCTTTTTGAGGTATGTTTATTTTCTTGTTTTTGTATTGCATCTAGCTGCTGCATATTTTTTTTTTAAATGTTGCCAGTTATTTCATGAACCTTATTATATATCTTGACCTTGTGTTTTGTATATGATAATTGTTTGTGTCAACTTTCATTTTCTTTTCCAGACTTTACTGTTTGATTTGAATTATATCATAAACAAATCTGTCACCTCTGCTTCCGTTAATCCCATCACCTTCTCTTAGGAAGCTAAAGGGACCAGGGGTACCCACAACCGTGCTAAAGTGTGCTCCTGAAACGTGTAATGTTCATGTTGTATCTAGACGGAAAATCATCTCAATATCAGCTACTAGCTCAGCCTCTATTGGTAAGTCACAGCTGTGCTTGTAGTCATTAGGTACTTTTGCTGAGCGCCCCCCCACAC
>Ga0325410_1000584_pt1 | contig 38315 bp, 23 predicted proteins | sample PopdelMetagenome_16_FD_206182 | JGI IMG/M metagenome (GOLD analysis project Ga0325410, IMG submission 206182) | Populus deltoides microbial communities from Bellville, Georgia, United States - Xylem-PdIQD-R3 | ecosystem: Host-associated > Plants > Phyllosphere > Stem > Wood/Secondary xylem...
AAAAAGTTATTATTTTTAATAAAAATAATTAATCTTGATTGACATTTTAAATTTGACCGGTTAAATGTTTTATAAAAATAAATGTTATTATTTTTAATAAAAATAATTAATCTAGATTGACAAAATGATATATAATTTAATTCAATTATCCAATAACCCTATTTTTTTTCAACTTTGGGTCTTACAATTTTAATTAGAATGATTCATTAGTATAATATCTCAGGTAATATAAATAGTTTTTAAATATGATCCTAGGTTTAAGAAAATTATTTTTTTATTTTTCTTTAATATTATAAGTAAATCTAAAAGTGTTGAATTAAATTATAAGAATGATGATATATTCAAGAATCTAAATTGAAATGTTTTTTTCAGGTGTTAAAATATATAGAAATTAAATAAACATGGAAATGTGAATAAATTTTTTATAGAAGTTAATTTTATGAAATTGAAATTATCAACGAGTAATTTAATGAAATTCGATATCACCCGAGTAAGATTTGGTATAAAAAGGCATCAGGATTCATGAAATTTTATCCAAAAATCATAAAAGTTACTATTAAAAGATATAGAAGGCATTTTTAAAAGTTAAGTAATTATATGTGTGCAAGTGTGTGTGCACGCGGGGAGAAAAATTTAGGGATATGGAAGGTATTTTTTAAAAGAATTAATTTTATATATATATATATATATATTGATTTGAATGATAGAATGAATTGTGTTATAATGTAAAAATTGAAAGAATAGGAAGTAAAATTATAAAAGGAAGAAGGGAATTTTCATGTTTCTCTTTAAATTTTATTTTGGCAAATAAAAGGATAATTGGAAGGATTTTATTTATTAAGTGTGTCAATATGGAAAGTAGAATAATGATGTAATATACTTGTCAATGTAGGAGAGGTTACCAGGCAGACACCATAGCAGAGAATTTTAGCTCGAGCTCAGTAGTTAGGTAATTACACGTACCCGAATTTATTATCAGTCAATATGTATTTTTTTTATCTGATTAATTGTGATTGATAAATTAGTAATATTGTTTACTTGAAAAAAAAGATATGCGATGTGATGAATTAATTCCTGAATTAATGGAATTAATGCTCTGGTGAATGGTCGTGATAAGAAATTAATTCCCTGGTGAACGGGATTAGAACTTTAGTGAATGGGCAAATTGCTGAACAAATTCCTAAATTAACGAGATTAATGTCCTGGTGAATGAGCATGATGAGGAATTAAGTCACTAGTTAATGGGATTAGTACCCCAATGACTCGGTAAATCATTGAACTAATTCCTGATTTAATGGAATTAGTGTCCTGACAAATGGAGGAGATGAAGAATTAATTTCCTGATTAATGAGATTTGTACCTTGATGAATGGGTGAAACGTTAAACTAATTTTTGGATTGATAACAATAATGTTTGTTGAATGAACTGGTGGAAAATTAATCATTTATTAGTAAAAGTAATGCCGGGTTACTTGAGCGATAAGAATAATTATATTTTTGATTGATGTTAAAAAAAAAAAACAAACTCATTGATTATTCTGAAATTTAATTGATATATATATATATATATATATATATATATATATATATAAAATACTAGATGAGCAAGTTAATTTAATGATCTTTTGACTAAATTTTTTTAAAAAAAAAGGAAGAAAGAAAGAAAATAGAAAGAATTTTATAGATATTTTTTTCATCTGTCTAATCGAATTATTGTATTAAATCAATTTTCAGGTACATCCCCCTATCGGATTGAACAATAAATTAGTTTCCTTATATTTTGTTAGGTATCATTTTATAATGAATGAATTTATCATTTTATTATGTAATATAATGTGTCAACAGTTTATCAAAAGCTCTTTTGTGTAGTATAATTTTAATTATGAATTTCTTCTTTAATTATATACTTATTTTGTTTATAATTTCGTTAATGGTCCTTATTTGTAAATCTTTGAATTGTAAAATGTACTTCAACTATAATTTGTAGAATAATTCTTTGGTTTGTATTCATTTAAATGTGGGGTATTGAATTATTTAGACTGTGTGAATTTGATTATTGATAAGTTGTGATGTAATAAGAGAAGGAAGTCCTGGATGATAGAACGAGTAAGAAATTTGATAATTAGGAATTGTGGAAGAAGAGCCAATAACCTAATATCTAAAAATATAGAGAAAACTCTACCAAATTTTTTTATTAATTACAGAGAAAAAAATTCCCTAATCTTAATTGAATTATCATGTCCTTACTCTTTGTTTTGAATACAAATATTGGGGTTGTTACAAATTTGATCTTCATTTTTTTGGAGTGGTTTCTTCTTTTAATTCTTCATTTCAATTCAGCTGTTAAATCCAAAATTGCTTTGAAGAATTTTTTTTCTTCAAATTTGATCATTATTCTTTTAATTATTATTTTTTGAATAATTTTCTGTGATTAGATTTTTTTTTAATTTCACCATTTGATATTTAATTTATTAAAATTTGATCCTTATTTTTTTTGTGGTTTCTTCTTTTAATTCTTTTGCAGAATTGATTTTTCTTTTCAATTCAGCTGTTTAATTCAAAATTGCTTTGAATATTTTTTTAATTTGATTCTTATTCTTTTAATTTTAATTTTTTCTTTTGAATCATTTTTTTATGATTGTATTTTTTTTTAATTTCATCATTTGATATTTAATTTATTAAAATTTAGCTTTTCGTGGGTTAGGTTTCTAGTTTTATAAGCTAACACAAATTCATATATATTTTTTTTTATTATTTTCATTTTCAATCTCATTACTCGACATTGATTTTTTTTTTAAAATAGATTTTATGGTTTTCTTTGTTTTTCTTTTTATAGGGTTATCACAATCTCATTACTTGGCCCACATATTTAGCAGGTTAACTTAGGTGGACTCGTATATTTTTTTGGCTTTGAATTACTAATTTTTATTGGATTATTTTGTGTGATTGATTTTTTTTAAAAAATTATCCTTTAATATTTGATTTGTTAAGAATTGACTTTTGTGGTTTTTTCATATTAAATTCTTCCAATCAAATGGCCTGGGACAAGGGTTGGCATCGATTTTTATTTTATTTTTTTTATTTTATTTATTATTTTTTAAATTGGGTTTCGTGATTTTTTTTTTGGTTTTTTTAGTTATCTTGATTTTATTAGTGGGCTTGGTTGGCTAGCCCAATTGGGTTGAATTTTTTTTTTTTGTCTAAAATTGTTATTTTTTTTATTATTTTATATATTTTATTTTTCAATAATTAATTAACTGAAAATCATAGGTAGATATATTTTTATAAATTTATTGTTTTTAATCAAATAACTCAAATGGCATATTTAATGAATTAATATAGGTTGTCACCGTTTTATTTAACTTTTTTTTTTATTTTTTTTTATCATTCCATATTGATTTTTCTCATTTTTCTTCTTCTTTAAAGCGCCATTATGTCCGCCAAACAACAATTTTTTTTTATCCGACCCGCAACCTTTTCAGAAGAATTGAAGCTTGATTTCCACTTCAATAATTAACGTTATCCATTCCTTTTAAAGGATTGATTAAGGATATTCAGCTTGATATTTCAGATTCAAGTCGTGCTACTGAATTTTTAAAAACCTAGCATATTTGCTTTCATTTAACCTCATTTGTGAATGTAACTATTAGCGGTAACACAGTAAGGAGACACTGACGGAAAGCAGCTGCTGCCGAACTCTCTTGCTTACGAGGAGGAGGAGGATCTGTCAAATCTTGGGTTTCGCCTTAATTTCCAATTGCAATCAGAACCAGGTATGTGTTGTTGCTGTAAGGAATTCCTGAATGGAGATTTTGCCAAAATTTCCATTTGCAATTACTAAGGGTTTCGCTAATTTAGCATAAATATATGAATTAAATTAACTGAGAAGAAAAAGAGGCTTAAATTAATGGAAGAAATAGAGAGAAATCATTGCTCGTTGTAAGAATTTTGTGATCAAGGAGTAGAAATTTGTGATAAGGCATCCTCCCATCCCATTTTTGTTCGTTGATTTTCTGCCTTTTTGACTTTGGAGGTAGATAAATTATTATTTTGTTTATTCTTTTTAGCTTTCAAGATTGCAGTAGCATTTTAACAGAGAAGATTGGTTAAAAATATTTCTTCTTTGGATGGTTTTACTAAAGAAAAGTAATGAGTTTTTAATTTTTCAATTTTTAGCTGTTTCCTAGGTGATTTTCGGACTGCTTGTTTGTTTTCCAGAATTGAAGTTTGTTTTTATAGAAGTAAAATGGGAATCTGCTCTCGGTTAAGATTCTTGAAGTGTTATATATTTATTATGTGTCTGTGATGTTTAAGGTTTGATTTTCGAGAACAATCTGCTTCACTTGAATGTGATTGTATTTGGTTGTGGAAAAAGTTGTGTGTCTGAGGTTAGCAAATTCCCTCCTGGTTTGCTGCTGTACCACCCCTCGTTCTGTACAGACATCTGAAATTATATTATTCACAAGAAAGCAAGAAGTAGAAAAACATGCAAACAACTTCACAGCTTCACTCAATCTTTTACTACCCCAACAGGTATATTCCCTAACTTCTCTTTTGTGCTTGAATGACTAATTGGTTTTCATCGCTTTCTTTCATTTCTATTGAAGCTTTAACGTTTTGCAGAAGAAGCTACCTAAAACCCAATGGGTGGATAAAGACGAAATCGTTGAATTTCAGTCAACTTCGTTTCAGTAGACACTGTCAGATGTATAAATTTACATCACCTGTTCAACAAACCAAACTTTTTGTGATGCCCAACATGGATGATGGCAATCCGTCTGTACCTATGTCTATTTTGGAAGAGGACACAAATACTAACCATGCGCCCAGTTCCGGAGGAGAGAAATTCTTGAGCAAATGGTCTCCTCCTAGGTACCTTTGGAGAGGATTATCTGTTCTTGTCTTGGCAGGTCAGGTAATTATCAGGAGTTTAATGGGAAAAATCCACTGGAGAAATACTCTACAACAGCTGGAGAGAGTTGGGCCGAGATCAGTTGGGGTCTGTCTCTTGACCTCTGCATTTGTTGGCATGGCTTTTACCATCCAGTTTGTTAGAGAGTTTACTAGATTAGGACTAAACAGATCTATTGGTGGGGTATTAGCTCTAGCCTTTTCAAGGGAGCTAAGTCCTGTGGTCACATCAATTGTGGTTGCTGGGCGTATCGGCAGTGCTTTTGCTGCAGAGTTGGGAACAATGCAGGTTTCTGAGCAAATTGACACATTAAGGGTTCTCGGAGCAGACCCGGTTGATTACTTGGTAATTCCAAGAGTGATTGCTTCCTGTCTTGCTCTCCCATTTTTGACTTTGATGTGTTTCACAGTGGGGATGGCATCCAGTGGCCTGCTGGCTGACAGTGTCTATGGGATTAGCCTTAACATTATATTGGATTCAGCTCAGAGAGCTCTAAATTCATGGGATATAATTAGTGCAATGATCAAGTCAGGGGTTTTTGGTGCCATCATATCTATAGTGAGCTGTGCTTGGGGGGTTACCACAATGGGAGGCGCTAAAGGTGTTGGGGAGTCGACAACTTCAGCTGTGGTTATCTCGCTGGTTGGTATATTTATGGCTGACTTTGCACTCTCATATTGCTTCTTCCAGGGAGCTGGAGATTCTCTGAAGAATTGCGTATAATCATTCAAGTTCTTTTGTAAGTCATTTATGATATTCAACTAGGCTTTTCTTCATGATTGCTGTTTGATGGATAATGCTTGCATATATAACCTGGAATCAGATCACTTTTCATGGTTAGTCAATCAGTTGTGTTGAAAAGGGATAAGGATTCAGACTTTATGTCATGTTAAGTGTTTGATGTTTATCTTCAAATGCTATCATTTTACTTATTTCTTGTCCTCTTATTTACCGCCCTTCAACTTTCAAGTGTACTTAAAAAAAAAGAAGATCCTGGTTGATGTTTCTGCTCATTAAGCTTCAATATCAAGATCTTTGTTGGATGTTGTCATTAGGTTAAAATTTCCTTGTCATTTGGGTGCAACCAAGTCTGCTTAGCAAGTAAGAGTAGATGCTTATGTTCCTCATCTTGCGATCGGCAGTTTCTTGAACGAGTGCTTCCTTTTTTTATTGGTTCTTAGCAATATGCAATCTACCTAACTCAGGCAAAATCTATTCGAATGTTTATTCACAGGTCAAGCCTTCAGCTTGCCTCTTTGCTCCTCCGCCACTATATGCAGTGTTCAAGTAATTTTTTGAAATCATTGTCCGAGCTTTTTATTAATTTCAAAGGCAGCTAATAGATTGCCTCACAGCACTTGCATTCATTTTTCTCTGTGAAGTCTGAGATATACCCTATACATTTCTTTGATCTATACAACACAGTTCATATGACATCATTTATACGGTATGTGAATTCAATTTTCATTGCATGTGAAAGTTATTTGTTCTTATCATACCCGATTAACGGAGAAAATGGCATCTTAACTATTGCCCCCAATTGAGAAAAACTATTTATAACATTTAATGGTGCTATTTTCATGTGACCAAGATTATTTCTAATGTATGGTATTTATATTTTAATATTTAATAATTTTATTTAATCACCATATAATTAAAATAATTTAATTTTTTTAAAATTAAAATGCCAAAATAAGTTCTTATAATAGAAAAATGAAGCTCGTTTTCCTCTTTTTCAACAGAAAATACTATAGAAAAAATTGAATGATTAAAAAAAAACTAAGAGGCTTTAGTGATTCACCATGACTTGCAGTGAAAATACTACAGATTCGTAGTATTTTTATTTTATTCTTTAATTTTTTTTATTCTGATTATTGATTTTTTTTTAATTAATTTTATCATTTTACATTACATTGATTAATGATTAAGTTTGATGATTTGTTTCATGTTTTTTTTGGATGTTTTTTTTGGGGGTTTTGTGGTATGAGTTTGTTCTTGATTTTGTAAAAAAAGAATTTGGTTTAATTGTTTGTGAAAAATAATCAAATTTGATGTCAAAATATTTATTTTTAGAAGATGAGTGCTATTATGATATTTTTTAGCTTTCATATCGTCTGGAAAATACATCAAGGACGAAAGAAGTTTTTCTTGTGTGTTTTTTTTAATCAATTTGAGGGTTTTTTGAGTTGGAGAATTTGCTTCTAAAAGTTATAAGAGTGTTTTCCGGTGAAAAATTGGGTTTCTTAGATAAAAAACTTTATAGCTTGACTTTTCAATTTTTTTTATGATGACCAAAATGTGGTCTTGTAGACAACGCATTACTGCTTCTTATATTTTTAATTTTTTTTTAGAGGTTAAGGAGCACGAAATAAAGGTTAAGGAGCACAAGCCTCAGCTTATTTTTAATGGTCGAAGCATGGTGGGCTCTCCAAGCCACACGTCTACCTATTTAAAAATGTTTTTCCAATAATTGATATTTAATTTCTTGAAATTTAAATATAATATATAAAATTTCTTTTAAATTCTTAGACTAATTAAAAATGTTTTTTTAGATATTATTTTATTAAATTTCATTTAACTTTTATATTTTCCTTAAATAGTCGATCTTTTCGTACAACTCATTATAATCATTTTTTTAAATATAATTTTATACAGTTTGCTTTATTGTGATTTTTTAAAAATTTTTGTTGTTGTATAATTCGATAAAAATAATTTAAGAAAAATGTTAATTAATTACTAGAAAACTATCAAATACAAACAAAACTACCAACGAAACAAAACCTGTCAGTAATTTACAATGATATTTATCAATAAAATATTTCCTTGTCATGTCTCTTGATATATACTAATAATTTTTTTTTATCGGTATATATTGAGAGAATTACAGTTGGAAATAAGAGAATGAAAAAAGAAAATAGAAAAATATCGTGTTATTATTATAGACGGTATTACTAATGAAATAAACTTATCGATAATATTTAAGTTATAACCTAACAAACGATCCTTATCTTCCATTTCTTCTTCTTCCTTTTTATTTTGCAGAAAATAGCACACATACATCCCCATATTTTCTCTTAAATCAAGCTTCCATCATCACAAATTCAGCCGTCTCAACACTTAATTTGTCAGCATCCCTAATCTGGTTTATTTATTTTTTTAAATTGACCACATCAAGTAAGCAAAACTACCAATTTTTTTTTGTAATCCATTTTTATAATGTTATTTTTTTTAGCATCTTGATGTAGTATATGTAGTTTCTTTGTATGTTTACTTGTTTTATAGCTTTTTTTCATAAAAAAATATTGTATGAATGCATGATTTGTACATGTTAGGGTTTATTTGAGATTTTAAAAAATTATATTTATTTGTAATTCGATGAAATTGAGTTTGATTTTATGACTTAGATGTTTTGTATTCAAATAAGTAATGGTTGATTAATGAGTACACTTTATATTTTATCAATTTTATTGTTAAGTTGAAAATTTTAGTAAATGTGGAGGAATTTGAATTTTATAGAAAATTGATAATGATTTAAGAGTGCTATTAAAATAAATTGAATAAGTTTGAGTTAAACTAATGATAGCTAATTAGTTAGGTATTGATAATTTGTTTAGTTCACATTATTAACTAATACATGTTATCATTAATATTCTATATAGGTTTATATAAGTAATAAATGATCGTTTTTGGTGTTGTTTTAGAATTAAGGTAACATAAGCATCTAAGAGGGGGGGTGAATTAGGTATTTAAAGTAAAACTACAAATTAAAAACTTTTTACCTAATAACATGCAATTCTAAAAACACAACCAAATGCAGAAGCAATAAATAATATAAATTCGATAATTAAAGAGTGAGAGTTTAGAGAGAGTGCACTAAGTTTTATAGAGGTTTGGCAAACCACCTGCTCTTATCCTTGAACTTCCGTTCAAGAGTTCCACTATCATACACCGGTTTTTTAGTGGGTGGGACCAATGTAAGATCAAACCCAATCCTTTTACGAGCTTAGGATGAAACCGTTATCCCTAATCTTTTTGTGGGCTAAAGACTAGAAAACCTTTTACCAATACTTGTATTAAACCACTCACAATTTAGTCTTTAGGAGACTTTTTCAAGTGTTTAAAGTGTCACTTACGCTTTTCACAATATACTCTCTTAGTAGAGTTGATTTGAATAACAATTAAGTTCTTTTGTAGGACTTTGCCAATTCACACTTAACCTTGTTTTTGGATGATTACAAGTGAAATAAAGGTGTTATAAGTTCTTTTTGAGAGGGAATATGCTTAGATTCTTGCCTTAAGAGTTCCACACTTTTTTGGGTCAAATGAAGGGCTATCTGTAGGCTTAGAAAAGAAACTAGCCGTTGGGACACAATTTTCTGTATGTTAGGGAATCACTCAAACCCTTTTAGAATTGGTCAAATTGTTTTGAAGAACCCTAAGAGTTTCTGGAAATTTTCCAGAAACAAACTAGCTATTTTAAGAAATAGCTAGATCAGTTTGAGAAACGGTATCTGGTTAGATCGATTTGGCTATTGTCCATATTTTATCATGTTTTTGTGTTTTAGTCCTTTTTTGGTTTGTTTACATTGTGTGGGTATTATAGATGTCCTAAACAAGTTTAGTGCTATTTCGTAAAACTCTATTACAAAAACTTGATCAACAAAGTCAATAACCATATTGACATATTTTTATTAAGTCTTTTAAGCATTATAACATAACATTTAAAAGATTTATAGAATACATCATGAGTTATCAATATGATATGCATATATCAAAACTATATCAAATCAATTTTTTTAATATTGAAATATAACAGATTTATTAATTAATAACATTAATAATCAATGTTTATGTTATCATCGAAACATAATGAAAAACAACATTAAATCATCGCCGTAGCAATAAGGCTAACAATCTTCCTTTTTTTTTTTTATGATGATAAAACATTGATGCATATTATGCAATAAACACTTATTCCTCTTTTTGTTATCAGGCAAAAAGGTATACATAAACATCTCCCCTTTTATGGAAAAACATATTTTAATTTTTTTCTTCCTTTTTGTTCAAAAGATTCTCCCCTCTAATATTTTAAAAATAAGCCCCTTAAATAAAGAAATTGATGCATATTAGATTTTAGAAATTTTTGTTCTTTTTTTTTAGCTAAAAGATATGATCCAGTAGCATAAATTAAATCATCAACATTAAATGCATTATTCATAACTTAGAAATAAATCAATTAAAACATTAAGTCATCATATATTACAAACAATATCCGAAAGATCAAATTCATTGTTAATACAACCATAAAGGTAAAATACAAAAGATTTTCATAAAAAAAAGTACAAAATTCATGAGCAATATGAGTGAAGGAGTCAATTGTTGCCATCATCGTTGCCTTCATCTATAATGTCATCAATATCATCCGCATCAAGTCCTCCATATCACCACTTGGGTGGTTGAGTTGCATCAACTCTCCTATGAATACCCTTAACTCTTCTATTTACCCTTCTCATAACTTGACGTAACTTCGTGATATCTTCATGAAAGACACTTATTTGTCGAAGAATCTCACTTTGCATATCATTAATGGATTGCAAGGTGATTAGTGGAGCACTCAATGAACCATTTTCAAAGGTTGATTGAGGTTGATGTAAAGGGATAAGTGGTTGACCTATATTTGAGGATCTTTGTCTTGGACGTAGTTCTAATTTCCTTGCAATAGGTTCCTTAAAGGGATCGTAAATCCACACATTGTCAGCAAAAATCATTCCTAATTTCCTCAATTTTATAGAATTGTAGACATGATCTCTCTTAATATTATGACTATCCTTATAGTTTAACACATTCACATCAAATACAATAAAGATCTTAGTTAAGATAGCTCTATACACTAAGACTCTTCTTTGCCTTCATTTAATGACAGTGCTCATGTGTTTTAAAAACAAATAGGCTAAATCAAATGGCTTTCCATGAATTTCAATTCTTCTTTATGCCCTTTTTTAGGAAAAAAAATCCAACTAATTATTGAATGCAATATGTACATTTTATAAGAAAAGGCATTGCAATAGTCCTTTCACCATCATCCAAAATTCTTCTAAACACCAATCTCATTTGTTCAAGAGGTGTTGATGTGTTTGGTGCCACAATGAATTGATGGGATGTATATGTTCTAGTAAAATCTCCCCTAAGTATCTTTGAAAACTGAGTTAGAAGATTTGAATTCAACTCTATTTTAACACCATAAACACAACTACTTATGTAAATGTCTCCCTTCTTTTCTTTGACACTTAAATTTGTATAGAACATCCTAATGGCATTCTCATAAAAAATAGAATTTATACTAACAACATCTTTCCACCAATGTTCTAAAAACAATTAACTATATTCATTCTTCCAAAGTCATACCAATCCACATACCTTGGTGGAGCTATTTGCCTAGTTTTGAAGTCATTGTTGTATCCCTTCTCAGCATCTTCGGAGATGAAAAGATTGTCACCCAACCTTTGAACATTCCTCATTGATGGGAACACCAAGAACTCATGGATGAACATAATAACATACCAAATTATATTAAATTGAAAGCACAAACATGTAAAACCATTGTTTAATCAAAACTTTGGGTCTGGATCATAACAATAAACACCCAATCATCACGATTAACTGATTTTATACAAAAAAATATTGTGAAAGAATTGAAGATTAAATGCCATGATCTTAGTGTTTTTAGGTCATTAGAATCCTAGATTAGTGATAAACAAAACTGTAGGCATGTGTAAGAATCAATAAACAATTAAAATGACACAAAAATCAATGACCAAAGGCAACATTCAATGCAAGAACATTTGAACCCAGAAAGTTATCAAACCTATAAATCCAGCAACAAAGCCTAAACCCAAAAAAATGCATTAAAATCTAGAAAAGCAACCTAAACTTAGAAACCAAAGCTTAAACATGCTTAACACAATTAGTTTGGATCATTAAAGCAACAAGAAACAAAGAAAACAGTAGCAAAAACAACAAGCAAAAATAACATTCTCTTAGGCAAAATACATTATTCCATTGATTAATTTCAATGTTCTTAAGCTCAAACAACATGCTTTCAATTTCAATAAACCCAGCAACCTACCCTAAAACAACCTAAAACAAAGCAACTTCAAAACTTAACACATCTTGCAATGACTTCAAAGATGATTAACTAAACATCAATGCATGCAAAACAATATTCTATACTATCATTTTCCATTTCAATATCATATTCTAACACATTAAAACAAGACAATTAAACAATACTTGAGCATATAAAAGCTATATTCAAATCATGCTTAAACATTTCAAAACAAAAAATCATGGCTTTTAAACAACAAAAAAACTTTAAAAGATGCTTAACAAACATTATGAGCAACAATTTAAAAAATACTTGTGCTCATTGATCTCCACCCCCTCATCAAAGTTTGAAGATTTACCTTGTAAAGATAATGTTGATTCCTTCTCCGGATTCTTTGCTTCTTTCCTCTTAATTTTTTTTATTTTTTTTGGTTTTTTTATATCTTAGATTGATTTAGATCCCTCTTTTTTCTTCTTAAAATACAATAGTCATCCCCTTTGTTTCAGTTCTATTCTAATTGTTCTATTGATTTCTATGTTTTTCTTTTTTAATAGTCATCCCCTTTGTTTTAGTTCTATTCTAATTATTCTATTGATTTCTATGTATTTCTTTTTTTTTCTTTGTGACGTTTCTCTTTAGGATCCCTTTTTTTCTCTGTGATTTTTTTTTTTTGCTTTTATAGCCCCAAAATGGAAAGTGCTAGTGAAACCTTTCGTGGGTTTCAAGGTTGTTTTTGAAAACTAGATCATAGGAAATTATTATTCATTTTTTTTTTAACTTTGATTTATTAGGAGATCGTTCTTCTTCTTCTTCTTCCGTCTTTCCTCTCCCTAGATGTGCAAACTCTTGGAACTTCTAGAAAAAGTTGGGAACCTCATAATTGAGACTTGGCAAAAAATGGCTGACTAAGGGTGCACCTTCCATGAATTAATTGTGGGAAATGGGATATCATTGAGGCAAAAAAAAAAAAAACCATAGACCTTATAGAGGGGTTGTTACTTTTCAACTAGGATCAAACCATGCTTGATTTGGTGGCCTGTAGCTTTCTCACCATCGATCCAAAGTAGGGTGAAACATTGCCAAATTTACAAATCAGACAAGGCTGTTCTAGGACAAGAAGCTGAGAACTTCCACGTGGCAGGTGGGGTAGAAATGTCAAATAAGGATGGCACAACCTTGTGGAGAAAAGTCTCCTATGTCAAATGGTGGTGGTTAAAGCCTCTAAGATCGTCGGAGATGTCATGTTCATTCACTTGAAGGTGGCAACTCGATCAACCTTCTCGGTTGAAGAAGATAATAAAACAAGGATAAACGAAGTGTCACTCGGTTTTTTTTATTTTAAAAAATAACATATCATTTTATTAATCCCTAAAAATTAGGGTTTAAGAATTGAGATTTTGTAAATTTTAATTTGGTCCTTGTTGTTTCAATTATAGCATATGCACCCTCAAATGACCCTGAAACTTCTTAATTTTTGCAATCACACCCCTGAAAACTTTGATTTAACTCATCTAATTTGAACTTCCTTTTCAAATTTGTCTTTAGTTTCCAATTTATTCAATTTAACCCTCATCAACAATCAAACTTTTAATTTCTTTCAAATAGAACACTGATTTTGATTAATTTCAGTCTCTAAAATTATGCAGTTATTGCACTTTGGTCCTGGGCTCCGAGTTTCTTCAATTTTGCCCTTAATTAACCCATAATTTTGATTTTCTTGCAATTTCAACCTTGATTTCATCCAATTAAGCTTGAAAAAAATTAAATATGTATCTCTAAAATTTTAATTTTCTCAATTAATCCCAAATTAAGCTTTCAAACTTAATTCTTCACCAATTAAGTCCTTAATATAATTAATATGACCCATTAAAAGTTTAATTAAGTCCTTGCAATTAATTAATTCTTTTAATTTCAACCTAAATTAATTTATAAACTTAATTAAACATATAATTAGACCCATGATTAAATCAAATCAACCTATTAAAAATCTAATTAAGTTCCTAGACTTAATTTTTATGCAAATTCATCCAATATTCATTTAAGTTAACCTTGAATTTTCATTACCTTTCACATTTAGGTTTTTCAATGGTGTAATTGAGTTTCTAATAATGTCAAAGATCTAATTTTGTCCTTTCATCTCTTATCTATGCATGTAGATCCCTCTTCGGCATGTTCTTGCCAACCAAATTTCTTGTCTCCTTGTATTTTTTTTTATTCTTCAATCTTTTTTTAAAATTTTTGTATATAAAAAAAGATAATTTTTAGAGAAATCAAAATTGGGTTATGATAATACTCATTCTTGCGTACTGTATACATTCACATAAAAAGGTTCTATACGACATATTTATCATGACAATAATCATACATTTACGCATTAATATATAAATATTCCTTTTCTTTTAATTTCAACAATAAAATTCATTACACCACCCAAACTCATTTCAACAACATTAGTTGGTTTTGTTTTTTTGTTTTTCATTACTTGTCCAAATACTATATGAACAAGACTTCTTCCTCATTTTATTTACTAGCATTCGGCCATGAAGGAAAATCCTTCACTTGAAATTATTTGTCTTTCGATTCATGTTTAAACCACTTTTGGATATCTTTTTCAACTTTGTTCATAAACTAGTACACAACAATCATGCATCAACCCCAATTATTATTATTATTATTATTGTCCTTTTCTTCCACCATATGGCTGAATCTTTTTTACATTATACAAAGAGTATTCTTTCAATGTTTTTGTTCCAAGATCACACTAATATGTTGCAGTTTAGATTTTTATAACATCTAACACAACTTTACATTCAAACAATTCATTTTTCTTCCAAGAGTACTTAAATACATTCATTTCCAAACATCAACACTCTCATTTTATCATACACATGATGGACATTCCAAATAGTCACCCTTCACATAGAATTTAACCACACAAATCTTCCTAAAACACCCCCATAATGATCCCATATTGCATAAATCAATTCACAACATCTCTAACCATAATTAGCCATTCATTTCTATATAAAAACACATAATTAAAAAACATTCCAACATTGCTTTTACACACCCAATCTTCCAAAACACACTCCATATTAGTTCCACACATCATAGATTAATTCTATAATGATTATACTCATAAATACATGTAATATATTTGTATAATAGAATACAGTAATATAACCAATTCTGGACAACAATCTCAAACAACAATAGCTAACATAAGAATAAAATTCAAGACAATCCTAACGTTTAAGTTGTATTTCATCATGACATGCATAACATATTTCAATATTAGCTTCATCCAAAGATTAAATTATCTGAAAATTAGGTTTAACCAAACCAACTTAAAAATTATAAACCTACTGTTCAAGAAGAACGATTTCTGTCCAAAGTGTTTGTGTTTGATGTCCACCATTCAGAATTTAGCGCACATCTGGAAACATAACATATCAAAATTTCAGCCCAATCCAACGGTGAAAAGATGAGAAAACGGCTGGTGATTGAGATTGTCCAAAAGGGTGTTTTTTTTTCTAGAAATTGTGCCTCCAACGATACCACTCAAATAAGGACCAATATAGAAAATCCCTTCGATGAGAATATATATGACATTGGGAAAAACAACATGCTCAAAACTCAGCCTAATCCAACGGTGGACGATGAAGTTAGGTCTTCCAAAGTGTTATGCCATTTTTGTGTTTTCTCTCTAAACTCTTTCTAGATGATCTCTAAGCTAGTTTCTCCATACCAAAAATCACTTACATGCACTCAAAGATCATAATTTTTGTTGTTGGAAGAACTTTCATGGTGTTCTTAAAGAAGACTTGAAGATTCAAGAGGAACCCTCCCTTTTTTTTTCTCTTCTGCTATTGTTCGATATGAATAGTAGCATGAACAACAATTAGCATTATGCCCTTACTTATTTTTCCCCTAATGTTTTATGTTTTATAATTACCTATACACTGATACTTTTAACTCAAGGATTTGTTGATCTCAAATTGCTATGAGATTTTAACCTAAGATAAATCATCATGTCAGACGACTCTTTATGAAATTTTAACTTAATTCAACGGTTGTATTGAGAGATATACTCAATATTGTAAACCTGGGTAGTCGGTAATTTTAGGTAAAAAATCCAAAATTTGCACGTCATTAATTTGTTTAAATCATCATGATTTTTAAATTATTTCATCGGAGACTTTTAACTAAACTTATCATCATAATTTCAGTAGATTTTCAAATCTAAGATTATATTCACTCTAAAAGTTGTAATATTCATGAAAAACTAAGTAAAGATTGCATATAATTACGAAGGATGTTACATAAGAGATTTACACTTTTCTTATTCTCTAAAGTATTCATGTCCTTATTTTTAGAGCATTTATCATATATAAACAAAACAAACACTACTCTTCTTTTTTTAATTTAAAGCTCATTTGCTTATTTATTATAATCCTTTATAAAAAGTCACTAACTTTATGATCATAAGGTCCTTAAATCCCTAAAAAAAGAACTGTTTTGTAGGTGTCAAGACTTTTATCACCAATCATCAAAATATTCAAATCTTTAAAATATAAAAAGCATAATGTAACATCCCAATGTTACATTATTTAACCCTCGTATAAAAGTTTAATAATTTCTTATTTCTTGATATTTTTTTTATTGAAAAGCCATCGACTTGGAATTTTCCAATTGAATCATCCATACAATAATAGGAACATGACTACCCATAAATTAAACTAAGGATCATTTATCCACTATGTTAGGAATATAGCACAAACATTATCAAATTAAAATCCACAACAAATAATCATGGATTTAATTAATATTTAAGTCTAAAACATCATAAAATCCTAGCATAATAGTTACAATGAAATATCTACATTCATGTTATCATTCCTAAAAATCATACATAGTATGCAATATCACTAATATTCTTATAAATACAAAATGATAGGGTTTTGTCATCTATTAATCCCGACAAAGCTGTGATGATTTTGGAAATATTTTATACCATAAAATAATTAATTAATATGACTTAAAGTTTTCCAATGCAATTTAATAAATTTTATTGAGTAAACTAAGGTATACATAACCATTAGGGATTTAGTTAACAATTACTTAATTCATTTTCATCTTTTCTTTACATTTATTACAACAATTCCCTGTACCTACTAGAGATTTATACCCTGACCCAGACCCGAGTAATTCACCCTCATTCAGGGTAACATCCTCACCACCCAGAAACACGACATTAACACTATTCAAGGTATCTAGTTTCATAGCCCAGAACAGGATATTAGTCCTTAAATCAGGGAACTAGCCATCCAGTCCAGAACATGACACTAGTCCTAAAACTAAAGAACTAGTCATCCAGCCTAGAACAAGGCAACAATCTCATACTAGATAATAATACAATTGAATAGTAAAGAATCTAAATTTGATGTTTTAATAATTTTAAATAGAACATAATTAATAAGGTGCTGAGTATCTATCTAAGTCTGAGCTCTATGTGTGAGATATGAAAATCAGGAAAACTCAAGCTTCTTTTATAATATTTCCCTTTTTTTTTATCTTAAGTCATTTGTTTTTTTTTCCCACCATTTAAAGAAAACACATTTTCTTTAAATTCTTCATTACGCTACGCAACTTCCATGTATCATATCATTGTATTAACTTCATTTTACGCAAACAAATCAATATATAAACAATTTACTTCTCCAATACAATTCCTTTACTTTTGGTTGAAAATACCAAAAAGAGAAAGATATGTTTTCTTCTTAAAATTCTTAAAACCAAGTTATCAATTAATTATCCCATGATTAATTCATTGTAATTCTAACCTTTTCAATTATTAATTTATTTAAACACAATCATCTCTGTAATTTTCTTCATTTGGTCGAATGCTTCCATTTAGGTGGGGATATGTTTTCTTTCAAATTTCTCTTAGTTAATTCTTTACTCATTCATTAAATGTTCAATCAAACACACCCTAACAAAATCCTATGTTAACAATTTTCTGCCTTTTTGTTTTTGCTGAAACCCTATATGATGTGAACCTCTTGAACACGTGGTCAAACAACCCATACGCAAAGACACTAATTCCCAGAAAGCCAAGTAAATCAGGTTTGATAGGAGTATGAAACAAAGATAACTTGGACCTAGGCACCAACACTATTGGAAACAAAAACCCCCACCCAACGAATATTGATTCGCAAATGAGAAGTATAAGGATGATGCCACGAAGTCAGTTTTTCTTTGATAAGTCATTTTTTTGTTCCTTAGAGAACTAAGAAAGGGAGAGTATCTCACCAACACACATAAAGTGCGGCAAATAAGAAGTTTTATTAATTTGAATTATCTACCTTACATTTCTAGTTATGCCTTTATTTGTACCGACTTTAGACTGAAACAAACCTTAATAGACCCATTATATGGACTTATATGATGTTCACTTATAATTTAACCCAAATAATATAAATAAACCCTAAACTAAAAAGAAAATAATAATAACAATAATAAATCTAAATTTAATATCTTAAATATAATAGGATCAAATTTGCTGCCCTCTTTAGTTTTCTTGTTTGCAAAGTATTCTTAGCTGACTTGGAAACTTATTTAATGATAGATTCCTACTATAATAAGGATAGAATAATTGTTTCCATATACCATAAGGCTTTCACATTAATATGGAGTTCATACCACACATGGAAACTATGTTGTTGCCCATTAAATATCCTTGCAAGATTAGGAAATTCCCAAAACCAGCTGCCACATCCTTGTAGTAAAAGAATCCTAGCCAAATAGGAAGTCCACAAGTTAAAAGGAAGTAAAGAACAAAATTCATACAACCTCTGTTGACCAGTATTGCGATGCCTTTCCAAACTCCGATTAACTTGCAATTTTAACCCAAGGTAGGACAACATGTTAGGAGACTACATGTAAAATTACAACCTGATTCAATGCTCAGATTGAGAATTAGGACTATTGCCGTGAAACTGGACAGTTGCATATTTTACATCAGAATCCGAATCTGATTGTTTTTTCATTGCCCGGATCATATCATTCCCTCTCTCTGCATGATGAATCATCCTCAAATCATTAACAAGTATAATGCACAAAGTTTTATCCTCTTTTTGATGCCTTTAAAGTTCTTTTCTTGCAAACAATCGTCGCCAAAAACTTTGGATGAAGGTAACCCTTCTCTTTCGTCTATCATCATTGCAGTGTTTTTGCTCCTCTCTTTCTAAAGCTTGTTGGGCATCGACTAATGCCGTTAACACATCAAGTTCTTGCTGCATCTTCTCTAAAATACATGATAGACTTTTGGTTTTTTTTTTAGAACACTAATCTCTTTATTTCTCTCCTTTTGATACCATATCTCCTTTTGAATTCTCATTTTCTTTTGCCATAATACCTCATTATAATACATGAAATCCTGATTGTAATACTCCCTTTGCTTTTGTTTTTGATATTAGAATCTAAAACAAAAGCTAATGACAATAAAGAAAGTACAAAGACACTAAGGACTGAAAACTGACCCAAAATTACATAGATTTTCAATTGATGAACATAACAAACCCCTTTAGAGTTTAGACCCAAATCTAGACCTAAACCAAACGTATTCCAAATGGTTTGAAATTTTTTATTTAGAGCGAATTCACCCCAAAAACTCAGAATATCAAGTTTGATTTAATTCTGAATTGATTTAATAGATGGATGCGAAACTTACGCAAATCAGCCCCTTTAAAACTCGAATTTGGAACCTAAACCAGACGATGTCCAAATGAGTTGAAAATTGATATATTGTGCGATTTCACCCTAAATAACAAGAATATCAATTTTGACATAATTATAATATGGTTTGATAAGTGGACGCAAAACAAAATTGAAACAAACCCCTTTGTCCTAAATAACATTTTCTGAATTTTTTTTTTACTCTAAAAAGAAATTATGGACAGAAAGAATAATATGACACCTTATTTTTTTAATCTCAAAAGACTCAATTCAATGCAACTAATCAAGAATAACATAGGAAGAAGACAATCTGACCGAAACTGAATTTGAAACAAGATCAGACCCGAAACAAAGACAACACAAAGAAAAATTGACATGGAAGATAAAAACAAAAATACAAGAAATAAAAGGATATAACCTGATTAATGAAGTTAAACTCTAATACCAAATGATGCGAACCTCTTGAACACGCGGTTAAGTAACCCACATGCAAAGACACCAATACTCGGAAAGTCAAGTAAATTAGGTTTGATAGAAGTGAAATACAAAGATAACTTATACCTAGATACCAGCACTATTAAAAATGAAAACCCCCACCAATAAATATTGATTCGCAATCAAGAAGTATAAGGATGGTGCCACGAAGTCCATGTAAAATTTTAGTCTGATCCAACGATCGGATTGAGAATTATGATTATTGCTGTGAAACTAGACAGTTGCACATTTTACGTCAGAATCCAAATATGATTGTTGTTTTGTTGCCCGAATTGTATCACTATAAAAAAGAAAGGATAATTTTTCTTCAGTTTTTTCTTAAATCGAAACCTTACCCATTACTTATTCATCCAATTAACCACTAATTTCTCATTAAATCAACAATCAATCCCATCACAACAACACAAAACATTTTTCTAATTATACTAAAAGTCTTAAAACTTTCCACAATCATAAAAAAACAAAAAAAAACTTAGTTTGAGAGGGTATATTACCTTCCAAATAAGATGAAAATGAAAGATCAGAGCTTGGATGGCACCCACAAAATCACTTCTCTTTCTCTTTTTTTTTCTCTATGAAACTGTATCCCCCAACAAGAAAAACTTGATTTTTCTTTCATTTTTCCTTCTTTAATCACTCCTAATCCTGCTTTAACCTCTTAATCTACCTCTTTTTTTTGTGATTTTATGGTGGACATTTTCAAGTTTTCTCTTAAAATTTCCTCTCCTTTCTCTCTTCTCTCATGATCGACCAAAAATGTTAAAAAATAAACACTATTCATGTATTTATAGGTCCCTTAAATTTGTTGTTACCATCCTATCCTTTGGTTCTTTATTTGGATAAGTTTTCTTTTTACCCGGGTTTATTTCCATGGCTTACACGTGAACTTTACCGTTTTCAAATATTTTTATATCAACAATATTTTTTTTCTAATTTATTTCACATTATTACACACATGTATATTTTATTTTAATTTAACCCTATGTAATCTCCCATGTTAAATCTCCAGTTGATGCCAAAATCCTACTAGGGTTTACACGGATGGTTCCAAGAATATTTATAGCCCATGAACTATTTTATTTTGTTGAAGGGATGGAGAGTCATTTCCTTTTGAAAACATAGGTGAGAAGAAAACATCTTTTACACATTAATATTAATGGAAATAACCCTTACATCAATATTAATGTTGATGGAAATACGGTGGATCCGTAGTAGATTTTATAAAGTATACTGCACACAACATTAATGTTGATGTGAATAACCATTAATCAACATTAATGATGATTGGAACAAGACAAGCTTTTGGAAGACTTTTACATGCCTAGGAGTGTAGAGAAATAACTATCCTAAATTCTTGTTATTTTATGTTAAGGACTATAATATAGTCTTGTGACCTAGGATGAGGCTTATAAAGACTTCTAATTTTGGGTATATTTAGACGTGGAATGATATTAAACTCAAAGTTGTTAGGTTGAACATTTTGCCAGTTATACACACTCAAGCTTAACATGTTAATGAAATCAAGGGTGTTGGGTTAGACATCTTGTCAGATATACATACACTTGGGCTTAACACATAGCTGAACCAAAGATTGTTGGGTTTGGTGTTTTGCTAGGCCTGCAGGTACTTAGGCTTAGCGTGTAACTAAGCCAAAAATATTGGGTTTGACATTTTGCCATACCCTAGGTACTTGAGCTTAGTGCGTAGCTAAATTTAAGGGTGTTAGGTCTGGTGTCTTGCCAGACCCACATGCATTTGAGCTTAGCACGCAGCTAAGCATAAGGGCATTGAGTGTGACATCTCGCCAGACCCACAAGATTATGGATTCAACATGTAGTTGAGCTCAAGAATATTAAATCTAATATTTTATTAGATTCATGTGTATTTGAACTTAATATATAATTAAACCAAATAGATGTTGGGTTTGAAAGCAAACCATAATCATATTACGTGGGCTTGACATTCTATAAAGCTCGGGAATATTGGGTTTGAATCGTGATTTTAGCCCCTTTTCATGGCGTTCCTTTTAAACAAATGAATAGTGTATAGAGTTTACTGATCCATCACATTGAATGTTAGAAATTAGTCTATATCTAGTTCAAGGGTTATTTTTTCTTCACCGAATACAATTGGTAGGACTTCTTCCACCGTCCTTTTGACTTCAAATATCTTCTTCTGCTCTCTATTGTATGTGCATCCGTCCAAGTGAGTGGCGGCTACCACTTGAAATGCATCAATCAAGTGAACGGCTGCTCTTATCATGGATGTTAGCTGAAACATCAATTTCAATTCCTGGAACAATCCCAAGCTGAATTTGTTTATAGATAAAGTAGATTGATTATTAATTAGCGTTGAAAATATTATTTTAATATATTTTTAAATAAAAATACTTTAAAAAACTAAAAATCAAATTCCCAAACAATCCTGTGCTATTTCCAGTACGTAGGTGCTTATACGTTAGAAATTATTCTTCGATGACCATATAGTCTCGTCCGTGCGCTCGCACACACTTTCTCTATTTATGGCGGTTTCGTTTCAACCGCTTCGCCATTGTGTCAATTAACAATAGAGTTCTTAAGATCAAGAGAGATGGCAGCAGTGAAAAGGATCAAGCTGGGGTCACAGGGTCTTGAAGTATCAGCACAGGGACTTGGATGCATGGGCATGTCTGCCTTCTACGGCCCTCCAAAGCCTGAATCGGACATGATCGCCCTCATCCACCATGCTGTCTACACCGGGGTCACTTTACTCGACACCTCGGATGTCTATGGACCCCACACCAACGAAATCCTTCTGGGCAAGGCCTTGAAGGCGGGAGGATTACGAGAGAGAGTTGATTTAGCCACCAAGTTTGGCGTCAGCTTTAAGGACGGCAATTCGGAGGTTCGAGGGGATCCTGCTTATGTGAGAGCTGCTTGCGAGGCCAGCTTGAAACGCCTTCAACTTGACTGCATTGATCTTTATTACCAACATCGCATTGATACCAGCGTTCCTATTGAAGCTACGGTATTTCTCTTTAATTGTTTTTATTTCTAAATATTGTTCTGATTAATCTTGATCGTTCGATGGCCATGATGATATTTAGAGAATTTTGCTTTTACTTGATGATACGTTTTCCAGAATCTGTAACAGGCATATCCAAAAATCCTAAACCCACTAAGATTGTAGATTAGACATTATACTGATGATACCTTCATGTTCATTATGTGCATTGACATCTTGCAGCGGTCTCTTTCGTAGTTGGATGCCGACAATGCTAATAGTGGGTTCTGTCCCTGCATTGTAGCTGAAAAATGTCTTGCAGTTGTGCACTCATAATTCTTTTCTTTGCTAGATGGGGGAACTCAAGAAACTAGTTGAAGAAGGTAAAATAAAGTATATAGGTCTGTCTGAGGCCTCTGCTTCAACAATCAGAAGAGCTCACGCTGTTCATCCGATAACAGCCGTGCAGTTGGAGTGGTCACTGTGGTCAAGAGATGTGGAGGAAGAGATTGTTCCTACCTGCAGGTGAGGCATTGATGAGAAAAACTAATTTCCTTTGGAGATCAAAATAACCGAAACCTTAGGCTGTTTATGGGATGCCTTAGATATCCAGATTCTGATCTTATCATTCTAATGGTTCAGAGAACTTGGCATTGGGATTGTTGTGTACAGTCCTCTAGGACGGGGATTCTTTTCAACTGGGCCTAAGTTGGTTGAGAGCTTCTCAGAGGGTGATTACAGAAAGGTAGGTTCTCTTCTTTTTGAATATAGAGTTTGTGATCAATATAACACATGTCCAGTAAATAACCAATTGCACGAGCATAATCTTTTACGGTTTCTAAAGGATGTCACAAATGTTAGAAAATAATATAAAACTATTATTGAAACCTATCTAAGCCTTGAAAAACAGTCTCTTCTATCTTACAGAGTGGTTTGGTGGTTTAAACTCCATAGAAGAAACTTGTACAAAGTAAAAGTTTAGCTTTGAGATCATTATATTTTACCTAGCAGTTCTTTCATATTTGCATTATTCCTACAAATATGCTATACATTTGGATTGCTTAAAGATTCAATCAAATAAAACACAGATTTACAGGATCTCCTTGTATTAGACAGGTGGCTTTATTTGTCCCATGTCCAAACAAAAAATTCTGCATGCTTAATGTTTCGCTTATATCTTTTGATTACTCAGTTATGTACTAAAAGAGGACTAGCTAGAGGAACACAAACTCATGGGTAGCTGACATCCTTTCTCTAATTGTCAATCTTCAGTATTTTTGGCTTCCTAAAATCTGCTCACTCGCCTTGTAGCTTGGAAATTTTGCATGTTTGTACCCATAAAACCTGCGTAGTATACAATATGATGATGATTAGCATTTTGTGCTGGGAATATTTTGCTATGGCAAAGTTGGTCCTAATTTCAAACATTGAGCAAGGAGGACATGTTACAAGTACCTATGGAATAATGCTATGCATAAACCGCCCATCTATGATGATTTCTTGTTGATGAGTTGTTTTTTCAATTGTTTCAGGATATGTCTAGGTTCCGACCTGAAAATCTGGACCATAATAGACAATTATTTGAGCGGGTTAATGAAATCGCAGCAAGGAAACAATGCACTCCATCGCAGCTGGCTTTGGCCTGGTTACACCATCAGGGTGATGATGTATGTCCTATTCCTGGAACCACCTAGATCGAAAACTTCAACCAGAATGTTGGAGCTCTGTCTGTAAGACTAACACTAGAAGAAATGGCTGAACTCGAATCAATCGCTTCTTCAAATGCTGTAAGGGGAGATAGGTCTGACGATGGATTCTCTACTTTCAAGGATTCAGATACTCCACCTCTTTCATCATGGAAAGCTGTGTAGAAGGCATGCTGCCATGTCATGTTGTCTTGCTGCTAGCTGCTAGCTGCTCTTGGATTTCCGCTGCCTTTGAAGTTTTTGAAAATTGTGAGAGTATGTACACCATCTGAACTTCTGAAGAGAATAAATGTTCCTGTAATCTAATATTATAGTATATTATGTATCTCTCCATTAACTATTGTATATTGCTTTACATGTATAAATAAGAAAGGTTTGCTAACTAATAGATTAAGCCTTCTATTATTTTTAACTTGGTATCAGAGCCATTACACTTTAAAACTCTATTTTCTCCTCTCCAATGGACTCTTCGTATCAGCCTACGGTGCAAACTTCTTCTCCCTTTGCTTTGGAAGCTTCTCTTATTGCTGTAGTGAATCCTCAGTCTTTTTCTTCTCCCACTACTTTGGAACCTTTCCCTGCTGCTGCTACCATGCAACCTTCCCCTGCTACTGCTATCATGAATCTTGCCACCATGAAGCCTTCAATTGCAAGCATTATTTCCTTCTCACCACCAGAAAATTGACAAATATAAATGACACCAACATCCTTTTTTTTCTTTCTCTTTTCTTCTCAACTTCTTCTCTTCTTTTCTTTTCTCCTCCACGCACGAATATGTCTTCTCATCTCCTTTTCTTTTCTCTTGTCAGTTTTTTATTAATTAACATGCTTTATGAATTTGTTTTTTCTTTTTTCTTTTCAGCTTCACTCGCAATTAAATTAAGATAAGGCTTTTCTTTTTTTCTTTTCTTTTTAGTGTTTTTTTTGCATTATATATATTTTTTTAATTTCTAAATTTTTATGTTCTTAATAATTGTATGAATATTATTGTAGGACTTTTTTTTTTTCAAATGAGATCAATTTTATTGGATTTTAGTTTAATTTTGTTTTCAATTTTGTTGTTGAATTTCAATTAAATTTATTTATTTATTACTGGATTATGGGTTTTGAAATAGGTTTTCTAGGTTAGGTGGAATTGTTTTTAGTTGATTTATTTATTTGTTGCTGTTGTTTATTTTTTTGTGTTATTTATTTGTTGCAAATTTGTTTGAGTTGATTTTCTTCTTCTTTTTTCCAAGCAACTCAGTTCCTGAGTATTATGGAGTGTTGATTTATATTAATTTAATTATTTTCTACTTCTATTAAATAGATTTTTTTTAAATATTTTTAAATAATTACTAACAATATTATCGATGAATTAAGTCCATTGGTATATTCTAGAGAGTTAAAAAAGAATTACTGCAAATGCTATTTTTTCATTGTTTAATCATCGATGAAATTACATATATTATTTCTGTTGGTTATATGACAAAATTTCCGAGGGAAATACCAAAGAAACGAAACGGGTAATTTTTTTTGTGTGCTTTTTCCGTCAGTAAATCCATCAGTAATTTTATTACCAACGGACTCACCAACAGACCCAAAATTACCGAAGAGAGTTTTACAGACGAAGCATTTAAATCGGTGAGTCCGTCGGTAAATTTCTTTCCAATGAAAGGAGAGTATAAATACTGACAAAAAATTCAATCGGTATTTCTAAGAATTCTGGTAGTTTCTCCAATACTCATCAAGTTATTTCTTTTAAGCTTATGAACACAAATTATCTTTATTAACGAATGCAGATGAAGCCATATCTTATTAGACAAGATGTTTTCCCTTTTGTTGATGGCTTTTAGCCGTGCCCTCCTTCTTATATGGTTGTTGTCGATGATTCTTCTTTTCAGTTAATAATTCTTTTCTTCTTTGGAAACAACATTATCAACTTATTCTCGATGCACTAGTTTCTTCTCTTTCAATGGATGTACTACATTTTGTTGTCAATTTCCAAACCTCGCACTGTGTTTGGTGTACTTTTGAGTAAGCCCTTGCTTCTCCGTTTAATTCTTGTATTATGCAACTTTATGGTTTTTTCAAGATCTTTATCAGGGTGATGATTTGGTCACTGTATTTATGCAAAAAAGCAACGGCATGTTTGATGAATTAGTCACTGCTGACTGGATAATTTCGCTAAAGGATTTCAATTTGTACATGTTTCGTTGTCTTTAAGGTGAGTTCGAGTACATGGTAACGAGCCTCATGACCAAGATATAACCTTTTTTGTATGCTGATCTTCATAGTCATCTTCTTACTCATGAGTTCATTCACAAGACCTCTCTTCACTTTATGGGTGCTGCTATCACTACTTCTTTACTGCCCATACCAGCTTAGCCACCATCAGCTCATGTTGCTCAACATTAGCCCTTTGGTTCGTATAACAACAATTATAATTTCAGTAATGAAAGAGGATGATCTCATGGAGGCTAGTGTAAACATTATAATAACAATCGTAACAACATTAATGCCAGGTTTGATTTTCAAAGTTTCTATAGGTCTTCAAACAACAACTGGAGGCGGGGTAATTCATAACTAAACTAATGAAATAATGGCTCTTCACAATGGTCTAATGTCAAGTGCTAAAGGTGTCAAACCTTCGATCATTCCACCCCCTACTATTCTCAACTTCAAAGCCATTGACAATAGCCTAATGCCAATCTTGTGCTCAACAATATTGCCTTAACAAATTCTGTAAAATGGTTTCCTGACACTAGTGCGAATCAACACATCACACCTGATCTTGCAAATCTGATAGGATTCGAATCATATCTCGGTAATAATCACTTGCATGTAAGTGATGGTAAGGGCATTTCCACATCTAATATTAGGCATACTAAGTTATATACACCAAAATGTACCTTCACTTTTCCAATGTTCTTCATGTACCACATATTCAAAAGCCATTGCTTTTTGTTTAAAAAATTATCTTGATAATAATGTTTATTTTGCATTTCAACCATTTGTGTTTTATATTAAAGATTTCAATCTCAAGGCACTGCTCCTTTCTAGTAAGAGTAAAGATGGTCTCTATGTTTTTTTCAAGTCTTCTATCATGTCAATTCCTCAAGTTTATTGGTCTCCTTGCGTCTCTACTTCTATTGATCTATGACATTGTCGATTGAGTCATCCTACCTCCCTGTTTTTAATTTTTAAGTATCAAAAGATAAAATTGCTTGTATCTCTAAACGTTTTCAATTTCGGTGTTAAGCTTGTCTATTAGGAAAGTCGTTGTGTGTGTCATTAGGACCTACAACCACAAAACTCCTGCTCCATTTGACTTAATATTTAGTGATGTTTGGGGTCGTACTCCTTTTTTTTTCTTTTTGATGGTTTTTGTTATTTTTGTTATATGCATACAAAATATATATGGTATTATTCTCTTGTTGTGAAATCTGATGTCTTCTCTGTTTTTCATCAATTTTAAACTTTGGTTGAGCGCTAATTTTTGCTAAAAATTAATTTTTTCAAATTGATTGGGGTGGTGAATACCGCAAGTTACATAATTTCTTTCAAACAATTGATATTCATCATCGTTTAATTTGTCCTCATACACATGAACAAAATGACATAGTTGAACGTCATCATATGCATATTTTAGAAACTAGTTTTACTATTCTCGGCCAATGTAAAGCACTATTGAGGTTTTGGAATTACACTTTTGGAACCTTGTTTTATCTTATCAATCGCATGCCCTTTTTAATTTTCTTTTTCAACATTCTCCTGATTATGATTTTTTATGTACTTTTGAGTGTCTTTGTTTTTCGTTTCCGTGTCTGTGTCAATATCATAATCATAAATTAGATTTTTGTTCCTCTCCATATGTTTTTTTAGGTTATAGCTCCTTTTATCTTGGTTATCGTTGTTTTGATCTCGCATCTCAATGAATTTATATTTCTCGTCATGTCTATTTTCATGAACATGTGTTTTCTTTTGACAAATATGAATAAATTACACAACTAGACCTTACTCCCTCTCCTAACAATTCTACCAATTTGTCTAATTTCCTTACCTCACTAATTTGTCACAATCCTATACTTGTAACCTCTTAGCCTCTCGTTTCTACCACCTCATAACAACCCATTAGTCGTGCTCTTATGTCACCACATGCATGTTTCTCTAATAATCATACTACAGGTACATGTTCAACCCCTTCTAAATTGCAACATGACATGTTTGATGTTACTGGTTCTCCCAGGTCTCCCACTGCTGGTGCTTCAATTTCTAACAATGATGCCTTTACTACAAGCTCTACCTCTTAGTCTACCTCTGTTATTGGATTAAATTTGGTTGTTGACCTCTTTTCTTATCCATTATAGCATCATTCGAGATCAGCTCTCCCTGCCTCGTTGTCTATGGTTCGTCAATATTATATGGTTCTTCATTCATGGTTGCCAAAAAAACCAATCTAACAGCTTATTCAGCCTCCTCTAACAATCATAAATCTTGAGAATTCTTTAGTTCTGCCTATGAACCACTTACTTTTTATGATGCTGACAGGTATGAGGCTTGGCGAGATGCTATGAAGACTGAAATTCAGGTGTTGTGTTCTAACAACATTTGGTCTTTAGTTTTTTTTATCATTCGATGAATGTTATTAGTTATCGTTACGTGTAAAAGATCAAATGTCATGTCGGTGACATCATTGAACACTATAAGGCTCGATTGGTTGCTAGAAGTTTTAGTTAGCAGGAATGTATTGATTACTTTGAGACTTTTAGTCCTATTGTTAAGCAAGCCACTGTTCGGTTAATTTTCACAGTCGCGGTGTTGCATGATTAGAAAATTAATCAATTTGATATTCATAATTTCTTTCTCAATTGGACACTTGATGAAGAGGTCTACATGCAGCAACCTCCAGGTTTTGTTGATTCTAATTTCTTTTCTCATGTGTGTTAGTTGTATAAATCTTTGTATGGCTTGAAACAAGCTCTTCGAGCATAGTACACTCAGCTTAGTGATTATCTTTTCTCTATTGGTTTTCATGCTTCTAAGGTTAACACATCATTATTCATTTTGTTTATGGATGATGATATTTTTTTTTAACTAGAAGCAATTTAATCTTGCTTCACCAATTGATTCAATTGCTAAGCTTAGAGTTTAAGCTTCGGGATTTAAGAGTTGTTCGTTATTTTTTAGGCATTGAGGTTCATCCTACCACTATGGGTATCATGCTATGACAATATAAGTATATTCTTGACATCCTTCATTAGGCAGACATGTCTTCTTGTAAGCCTGTTAATACTTCTATTACTACATCAAAGGTTGTTAAAATGTCCGATTGCTTGTTTTCTGATCCTACATGTTTTCAACAAATTGTTGGCACTCTTCAACATCTCACTTTTTACAAGACCAAATATTTGTTTTGCTATTAACAAAGTCTGTCAGTATATGCATGCTCCTGCAGATGCACATTAGGTTGTCGTTAAACACAATCTTTGTTATCTTAAAGGAACAGTTTCCTTTGGTCTGCATATCACCCGTAACCTTTTCTTTTCCTTGCATGGCTTTACAAATGTTTATTGGGTTGGTGGTTTTGATGATTGTAAATCTATGGGTGACTATCATGTTTTCTTTTGACATACATCGATATCTTGGAAGTCAGAGAAACAACGTACCGTGACTCATTCTTCTATCGAGGCTAAGTATAAAACCTTAGCCAATGACACTTCTGAGGTCATATGGCTTCGATATTTATTGTAAACCCCGAGAATAAACTTTTACAAAAAAATACAATAAGAAAAGGTGGGAGTTAAATGTATGAAGAAAATCAAATAAATTCAATTGCCAAGGGGGAGATTTTAAAAAATAAAAAGAAGTACAACTCAAATTGTAAAGGGTGGGAGAATGGGCTAAAGTGCAATTAAGAAAGAATGGGACTGTAAATACCCCATTTTCTCTTTTATGTGGCTAGCTGCACCAAGACAATAAGAAGAGAGAGATTTCAAATTTTCCTCCACCAAGATTGAGAGCAAAACACCACTAAAATTATTAGGGTATACAAACTTTAGACCTCTAAGTAGAGAGAACATTCCTTGACAAAGAAATTAACCAGGAAACAAGTGAAGAAATTATAAGAAAAAAAAGAAGGAGAGGGTCGACTGCATGCAAGGAGAGAGGAGCTAAAAATCTTTAACCAAATTTGAGTTGAAATCCAAATTTCCTTCAGGAAAGGGCCCTAAACCTAATTGTGAAAACCAATTTAAAATTTGATTAGGAATTATGCACCAATTTTATAATTTAAAAATTAGAGTTCTTAAATGAAATTTAAGAGAATTGTAGAATTTCTTGGAATTAGGTTAATTGAAGTGTTATAAATTACCTTGAATATGATATCATGCAAGAATACCAAAGAAAAAAAAAATCAATGACCAAGGGACATGAGTGGCCAGCCATGTGAGGGTTGAATACGAGGAAAATAAATTCTGAAATTTGCTTGATAAAACTTTGTGATATGTTGTTATGATGTGAACAATGAGTAAATGAGACAAATAATTGCATGGAAAGGAAAAAGGGACCCTTAGGCCAAGTTTCGACTAAGACCAAATTTAATACCATCAAGTGACCATTAAAAAATTTTGAAAAAAAATAAATGGTTGTTGATGATCTCGAATTAGATGAAATATTTCAATTTGGGTTTGAATTCCGCTCGTATGATGAGAGCAAAATGTAATTGAGAAAGAGGGGGAATGATTTGGTCAAAGAGAGAGGGTAACAAAGCTATTAATCTATAGTTTGGTTAATTTTCATTTTAATTATATATATAAAGGCAATGTAGTCATTTCATTGGATTTCAAAATATAATTTAAAAAAAAATTAAAATAGGTAATGATTTTTTCACATTATCTTTATTTAAAAAAAAATTACAGTTTATATCCAAAATCAATAATTTTTAAAGTTGTATAGTATTTTACATCTTCGCTAAAACAAAGTTAACAAAATAGTTTAAACTACTTACAAAATTACTATTATATTCTAATTAATGAAGGGAAAATTACCCTTATCATCCTATAATTGAGTCAAAATTTCACTTACCTGTCGAGTTTTAAAAAATTACAATTTGTATCCTAAGTCAAAGGAAAATTCTAAATTTAAAAAAATACCTAAATACCCTTGCCTATATTATATTAAAAATCAACCTAAACAATAAATAACTTCTTATCTCTCATCAACTAAAAATCTTCTCACTAAACAATCTTCTCTCATCAAATTTCTTTCGCATGATTTCATGGTTTAGTATGGTTATATCTTTTTGTTACTGGAGTCCCGCATGCATTTCATCCAGGTCAAGTTCCAAAGCAGCAAAACCCATTTTTCGAGAAAGGAAGGTTGGGATTTTGTTGAATCAAGGTTCTCTAGTCTTTGGAATCTTGTTGGAGGCTAAATTAAAAACATAAAAGAGAATAAATAAATTATATCCTTTGTAGGGTTAGATTTATTTTTGACCAAATCAAGTTTTAGATTTTGGTTATTAGGATGAACAAAGCAACATTATAAATTGACTTGAATACCTAATTAAAATCGTTAATTATATATATATATATATATATATATATATATATATATATATATATATATATATATATATATATATAAAAAAACCCTAAAAGAGATCAAGCATTTACTATAGCTGTGAGACAATGAATTGTTTTCCCCTTTTGCACACAAACCAAAAGCCTAGCTAAAAGGGGTAGAATTTTCTTTTCTAATTGATCCATTAGGCATTACAAAATTGATCAGACAAATTGATAAATACACTTTGTTTTTACATTGTTAAATCACTTTGTTTTTTTATTATTATTTGTATAGTAAAACTACGGTTATAGCTTTTAGAGCAAATAAACATTAAACTAGCACATTGGGGATTTTTTATATTTTTAATTTTTTGAACAATAAAGTCACAATATTACCCTTAAAATAAAAATAAGAACATCATACGCCTGGTTTCAAGTGTATTTTTGGTTTTTACTTATGTTTTTTTATTTTGTTATTTTTAGGTTGGCCTTAGAGTTGTTTAGTTATTTTCAAAGATTAAATATTATTAGAAAAAAAAAGTTGTTGAAGCTTTAACGCGCGACAATTCCCATGAGAGACGCGTGTAAGGCCTTTTGGTTACCAAATTTCACCATACATGCCAACATTATGAGAGGCGTATCGTTCGCTTTTTGGTAGTGTGGTGCATGCTTGTGGCGGAGGCACGATTGGCCTCTAGCATGTCTTTTTTATCCCTCTCTTTTCTCTTTCTTTGCTAGAAATTCATGTTAGCCCATCCAAAAAATAGTTACATCCTCCATTTTGGGATTCTATCAATCTTGGCTCTCATTATCTCAATTATTATTTGTTTTGTTTTTAATGCTTTTTGAATTTTAGATTATTTTTTTCAATTTCATCCATGAAAATTTTATTTAATTTATTTTTTGTATCTAATTTGGTCCTCATTAATTTGATTACTCTTTTTTGGTGTTTTATCCTTTTCTTGATTTATTAGTTTTTCAATTTCATCCTTGATTATTTTATTGCATTTATTTTTTTTATCCAATTTTGGTCTTTTTTTATTGCTATTTTCTTATTCTTTTCTTATTTATCTTTTTTTTTAATTTTATCTCTCAACATCTTATTTTATTTAGGTTTTTTTAATCTAATTTGGATTCTCATTCTTTTTATTACTATTTTCTTATCCTCTTTTTAATTTATTTTGTTTTTCAATTTAGTCCCTAATTATTTTTTTATTTAGTTTTTATTCTAGATTTAGTCCGCATTACTTGGATTTGAGATTGTTTTGTAATTGGATATTCTACTCTTTTTTTTTGTGTTTGCCTTTCTCACGACCGAGGTATGATAAAAGTTCATTTTTTTGTCATTTTATTATAGATTGATTTTTTTTTCTCAAATTCATCATTTGAAATTTTGGTTATTGGGCCTTGAACTTTGTTATTTGTCCTATTTTTTTTAGGTTATTCTAATCTCTATCTTGAGTAACAGGTTAGTCGAGTGAACTCGGGTTGATTCAAGTTTTTTTCCTTGATTTTTTTTAATTGATTTGTTTTTTTTTTTGTTTTGCAAATTCATTCTTTGGCATTACATTATTGAGTCTTGAGCTTTATGATTTTTTTCACCTTTTGTTTTGTGGAGAGTGTGGATTAGTTAAGTTAACCCAAGCTATCTTGGTTTATTTTTAAGTGTTTTTTTTATTTAGCTTTGGTGTTTTTTGCTAGGTTCTTCTTTTTAAAGTCTAATTCTTTTTATCTCGATCCCATATCGTGAGTGGTTGGTTAATTAAGTTAACTCAGGTTTTTTTTTCTCGATCTTTTTAAAAAATGATTTTTTTTCTTGGTTTTATCATTTGATATTAGATTATTGGCCCTTAATTTATGTCATTACTTTTTGTTTTTCTTTATGTGAGGTTATCTCGAGTGCCGATTTGTCAAATAACCCATTTTAGCTTGAGTTTGTTTTTCAACGTCTTTTTTTATTGAACTTCGGTACTTTTTTTTAGGTCTTTTTTTTAGAGTCTAATTTTTTTTATCTCGATTTCATATCATAGGTGGTTGATTGGTCAAATTATCCTTAGTTGACCCAGGTTTTTTTCTTTAGAACTATTTTTTTAAATTTAATTTTTTTTCATCATTTGACATTATGCTATTAGGTTTTGAGTTTTATGATTTTTTTCCTTTATCTTTTTAAGAGGTCTAACTCAATCTCATATCATAGGTTGTGTGTAGTTAAGTTAACTCAGATTGTCTTGGGTTAACATCACCTTGACATTATTTTAATGTGAGGAAAATTTTGACTCAACCCGTGGCGTAACGCAAGCAACCTATCTAGTTATACTTTTGATGAGATCCTAAAAATTTCTAAGAGAACGAGGGGAACCTATAAGAGGTGGTGTTATTTCACCAGAGAGACCAAGTTCATTTATTAGAGAGTGATGTTATTGCACTAAAGAGATCAAGTCTATCCCTTGAATAGTGGTGTTATTGCACTAGAGAGACCTCATACCCATCCATTGAAAAGTGGTGTTATTGCACTCAAGAAACCTCATACCCATCCATTAAAGAGTGGTGTTATTGCGCTAGGAAGACCTTTGGTCAATCCCTTAGATAATGATGTTATCACACTAAAGAGATCCTTGGTTGATCCATTGAAGAGTGGTGTTATTGCATTAAGGACACCAAGTTCATCCTTTGAAGAGTGATGATATTGCACTAGAGAGCCATATACTCATCCCTTAATTAAAGAGTGATGATAATACATTAGAAAGACCTCATAACCATTATTTACAGAGTAGTGTTATCGCATTAAGGAGGCTTCAGATTCATCCTTTCCAATGAAAATTGTGCAATCGCACTAGGGAGGCTTCAGATCCATCCTTTCCAAAGATTGTGCAATCATATTAGGGAGGCTTCATGTTAATCCCTTCCAAAGAGAATTATACAATCGCACTAGAGAGACTTAGATTCATTCCTTTCAAGGGGAATTATGCAATCACACTAGTAGGTGAAACTCGCATTTTATGTATCATCAGAGCCCTCTAAGTCTCAATGACACCTTTTGGCGTGTATAAGCCACCATAAATGTTATTTATGGGCATAGCCTTAGGGCATAGTCGTGGGTCGTAGACATAGCCGTAGATGTAGCCACATGCGTAGTCGTTAGCATAGCCATAAATGTATTCGTGGGCATAGTCGTAGACGTAGCCGTAGGTATTATCAAGGGTGTAACTGCTTGTGTAGTCATATGGAGGCATAGTTGTGGGCATAACCACATGCATAACTACTAGCATGTCATTGGCATAGCCGTAGACACAATCGCTGACATAACTACCACTACATTGTGGTTTCGCTAGCCATTAAAAGGGTTTTTGAGAAATATGAATAAACTGGCTTTTTATTTAGTTTCCACAAATGGTATCAATGATGAGGTCCTAAAAAGTCCATGTAGCTTAGGAGCATGACTTATATATTGGATAATCAATTCATCTTTTGGTTCTAGCAATCTGATCAATTCTCTCTAGCTAAGGTGATTGATAGCTTCTACCTCGTGCCTGGTAAATCAGGGTGACTGGTGGCTAGTACTTTCAAAAGGTTTTCTTTTATAGAATTAGAGACTTTCATATGCTTAAGTAAATATCTCTTTAGAGAGAGAAAGTGCAATTATATTTTAAAGAGATAGATTCTAAAATATGTATTCTAAAAATATTGAGAATGAAGAGATAATGATCTTGAAGCTTGAAAGATTCATGGAGTATTTATAGCTCATGAGTCTTGTTATTTTATAGAGAAAAATGATTGAATTATTTCATCCCTAAAATATTTTGAGTTATATTTCACTCAAAATAATACGTATTGGATTAATATAAAATATCGAGAAATCCGCATGGGGTCCTGAAAAATTACCAAAGGATTGTTGGGCTCAAACAAGTTGCTTAAGCCCATTAGAAGTATAAAATTAATCTAGATACATTGACCCATAATCATTGGGGATTTTAAGCCCGTTGAATTTAAATTTATCACCTCTTATAAACTTTAAAGAAGTGTGATGCTTCAATTTCATCCTTTGACATGGCCTCCGAGCTCTCATTACATAGTAAAAATTAGTTTTGCTAATGGGTATAGAATGTATGGTTAAAGGGTTCTCTTCTCTTCACGCAAACAATTGGTAGGACTTCTTTTCACTCATGTAAGAGGTGATTTTTTTAACCAATAGTTTTTACTTGAAAAAACTTCATTTGCTCTACCTTGCAATTGTATTTGTACAAGGGTTTATTTATTTTTGTTTTAAAAATATTTTAAAAAAAGTTTGAATTTCTTTTTATTTTTTTAATTAATATTTTTTTATATTTTTAAATTATTTTAATATATAAATATTAAAAATAATCGCTAACATAGTTACTACTGCATTAGGATTTTATCATATGTGGCATGTGGCATAGTCATGGGTATAACCAAAAGCATAATTGCCAGCATGTTATGGCCATAATTGTAAATAATCAATGACATTGCAACCAATATGTTTGGATTTTTTTCGGCCATTAAAAAAGCTTTTGAGAAATATAAATAATCTGGATTTTTGTTTAGTTATCATAAATAGTATCAACTAGGGAGTGGCATGTGTTATGCTGTGGGTTAATTTTTTTGATATAAAAAATATTAATATTTAAAAGTGGTAGTTCTATTTGTAAAACAAGACCCAAGATTTTTGAATTTAATTGCAACGCTTAACTCAAGAGTAATATTTTTAATATTAATAATAATATTAAACTTATTAGGCCCAAATTCTTATAATTTTTTATCTCTTGAAATTAAATTTACAGTTTTTTCTATAATAATAATATTTTTTTAAAAATATTATTAATAATAATGATAATGATAACAATAATAATAACAATAAGAATAAAACTAATGATTATAAACTTAGGTCTGAGGCCTAGTTAGACCTAAGTTTTTAGGGTCTGTTACCCTACTAAAAATAAAAATAATAATAGCAAGAGCATTAACAATAACGATATTACTATTAAATTTATTTGATCAAAGTTCTTATAATTTTTAATCCCTTCAAATAAAATTTATAGTTTTTCTACAACAATAATAATATTTTAAAAAAAATTAATAATAATAAAAATAATAATAATATGAAGAATAAAAATACTAATAATGATAATAAAATAATAATAATAATAATAATAATTTTTAATTTTATTTTTCAAATCATATTTATTCATGCTAACGGCTGTTTATATAATGGAGCGTAAGCTCAAACATCATTTGAGTTACGTAGATGCTTGCGTTAGAAATTGTTCTTGGTTGACTATGAAGTCTCTTCATTCACTTCCTCTATTTATGGCAGTTTCCTTTTATTTGCTAGGCTGAGCCGAGAACTCGTACACACACTGAGTCCGTCATTCTTGAGAAGCAAATTGAATAAGAACAAGCGAGATGGCAACAGTGAAAAGGATCAAGCTGGGGTCACAGGGTCTTGAAGTATCAGCACAGGGACTTGGATGCATGGGTATGTCTGCCGCCTACGGCCCTCCAAAGCCTGAATCGGACATGATCGCCCTCATCCACCACGCCGTCAACACCGGGGTCACTATACTCGACACCTCCGATGTCTATGGACCCCACACCAACGAAATCCTTCTGGGCAAGGCCTCGAAGGTGGGAGGATTACGACAGAGAGTTGAATTGGCCACCAAATTTGGCCTCAGCATTAAGGATGGCACTTTTGAGGTTCGAGGGGATCCTGCTTATGTGAGAGCTGCTTGTGAGGCCAGCTTGAAACGCCTTCAACTTGAATCCATTGATCTTTATTACCAACATCGCATTGATACCAGCGTTCCTATTGAAGCT
>Ga0325410_1000586_pt1 | contig 38216 bp, 22 predicted proteins | sample PopdelMetagenome_16_FD_206182 | JGI IMG/M metagenome (GOLD analysis project Ga0325410, IMG submission 206182) | Populus deltoides microbial communities from Bellville, Georgia, United States - Xylem-PdIQD-R3 | ecosystem: Host-associated > Plants > Phyllosphere > Stem > Wood/Secondary xylem...
TGTTTTTTTTATTGTTATGATTTGTTTGCATACTTTTCATTTTGTATGACCTTGTTAGACCGACCAGGTTAAAAAGTGAGCAACTACTTTTTATATATATATATATATATATATATATATATATATAATTGGTCCAGTGACAAAATAATAATATTTTTGTTATTTTTTAAGTTTAATAACTCTTTAATTATTAAATTAAAAATAATAGCAAACTTGTAAATGATTAAATAATTCTTATTGATTTTTCTTAATACATTAGGTAAACTAATACACACACAACATGATTTTTTCCAAAAATTTATAATTTTTTTTAAAAACAAAACATGGGCAAAAGAGTAGGGGTGCAAGCCTACAACCGTGCAACTAGACTAATTGGTGAAAGGAGATGTAAGAAAAAAATGGGTAAATTGGACAATTAGTGCACAAAATACAAATAAAAGGCGAAATAACACATGAAGAACAAGTTTTTGGCAAAATAGCATAATTTAAAAACATCACGGTTCAGAATCATGATATTTGACTAAAAATCGCGGTTGTGAACCATAATATCAATTAACAGACCATTTTGATAAACATTTTAGAAAACGATCAGATAATAGCCAAAACAATCAATTAGTGCATGGATCAAGCTGTGGTAAAGCTTGATGTGGTTAAGACAACTAATGTACACAAAACCAATATGGATCACATATGAATGGACTTGCTCATGTAGTCGGATCCGCTTATGTGTAAGACAATAAATAGTAGTATCATCCCGCATAATAATTTAAATTATAATTAAATACATGTATAATACATTTTATGATAATTAAATTAAACATAAATTGGAAACATATTAAAATTAAATATTTTTACAATGCTAACGAATACATCATTTGATCGATATCGATCTTGCAACCGTAGGACAAAATATGTTCTTCTATCTAAGAGGATACTTAAATTTTAATTAATGCGGCGATTTAGAAGTGTGGTATTTTAAGTTGTTATATTTCAAAAGCACGATAAGTAGTTGTTGTATTTTATAAACACGATAAAATTAAATTATGCTATTTTATTAAATAATTTTTAAATAACATAAAACACAACAATATCAAATTATGCTATTTTACTTTTTTTTTTAAATAATATAATTTCCTCATATTTTTAAGTTTATGGTGATAATTTTTTTTTTTTGTTAAAAAAACAGCAAAAATACAGACGACTGTGCGGAGACACACCACATCGACTAGTTAGTTCTATTAAAAATCTATCTTCCGTTCCCGATAATTACTGATTGTTAAGATGCCACAAGCAGAGATTAAAAAAAAGAAAGAATGGATATGTACACATACGACCTCTCTCTGTTGGATTTCTCCGATCCCTTCTTCGATCCAATCTCCACTTCTCACCTTCACCACCTTCTTCACCGTTCGTCATCATCATCATCATCATCAAATTCTTCAACAGTAATCGATCGCCATGATAAGCCAAAGAGCCCTCCAAGGCACCGTCATGATGGAACGTCCCCTCTCCCACTTGGAATGGACTGGTGCCTCCCTCCTCGTAAATGGGTTTGTCTTTTCAATACATATAATTTTTCTTATTCATGATTGTGGGTCTTGCTGATTTTTGGTGTATGATTTATATATATAATTTTGATTGTTCATGGAAATGACTTAAGCTTTATACACTTGTTGGAACGTTATTTGATTGCTAATGTCCTAGTCTCTGAATATTAGGATGGACGGAATTCCGTTTGGCCTCATGATCCACATACCGGATGGAGTTATTGTGTTACCATTCCGTCTTGGATTCTTGTGCCCAAGTCAAGAGGTTCAGATCCTGTCGCGGTATCATTCTCCACAGCTCAATTTTATTTTATATTGTGAAAGCAGATAGCTTTCTGTTTTAACATTCATTGACCACAGTTTTACAGAGTTCAAGTTGGTGTACTGTCACCCGAAGGGCTCACCACCACCAGAGGGATATTGCGAAGATTTAGTGATTTTTTAAATCTATTTTATGAGGTGATTTAAATGTCGAGTCATTTTTGTTGATGGGTGTTTATTTGACTTTCGAAAATTGCTGCTTCTTGTATGTCATTTTTTTTTCCCTCGTTTGGTTGTATAGTGGTTTTAAAAGCTCACTTTAACTATTGATTGTAGCTTAAAAAGGCATTTCCTCTTAAAACTCTTCCTCCAGCTCCTCCAAAGACGATTTTGAGAATGAAGAGCAGGATATCTGTGGAAGAGGTAGGTTCTTTTTGCCCCCTTTTTACATTTTCTTGGTTTTTTATGCCACGTCGTGTATATAAGAATCTGCATGATTCCATGTTGCTTCCATGATTTTCCAGTAGTTAAAACTTAAAGGTGGTTCTGTCTGTGCTCTTCAATTTAAGAAATCAGTGATGCATATGAACATGATATCACTGAATTTTATCCCAGCCAGAGGACTGGGATTCTGTATATGCATGTATATGTAGAAGGTCTTTGAAGATTTCTTTTAATCTGTCTCAATTTTTCTTACCTCATTGCAACCGTGAAAAGAGAAAATAGATCAAAAGGAAATAATGGAACAAACAAATAAAGACATACATTCGGATACTGCTGCTCCTGGAAGCTGTGTAACTAGCATGGGAAAGGAGATATTCCATTGTCTTGTCTAGTTTTAGAGACTCAAGCATGCCTCCATAATTTGGATGGTTTGCTGAAATTTTGCAACTGGAGCACCATTATTCCACACTTGCTCTCTATGTTGTTATATTTGATTATATTCATCATGCTCAGTGCCTAAGATAATAAAGGAACCCTTAGGCCTTATTCTGGTTATTTTGGGACTAAATTTCTCTTCAGATTTTGACTGTTTGTGGAGAATAAAAGCATTGAAAATTGTAACTTGAGTAGAACTGTAGCCTGGATATGTAATTATAGAAGTGTATGTGGGAAGCTTGGCAAAATATATCATATCAAAGGTAGATTCAGAAGGACAATATCCTTAAGCAGTTTTTATTCGTCTATAGTGACTCGTGGCATGCTCGATAATCGCTTCTGCTAGAAAGTGCATATAAGTTTATCAATGTGACTTTAAGCCTTGATGAGAACGATTGATCTTCTTAACTCCATTTCTGCTATTCATGGACAGTAGCTCCATTATAACGACTTTTACAATATAAAAAATGTAAAGAAAATGGCTTAGCAATTGACAGAACCAGCCTGGAATGACAGTTGTGTGTGAATGTAGAGACTCTTGCAGCCTTGAGTTGAGGGAGCAGATGCAAGGGGCATGGTGATAAGTTATTTGAATTTCAGCTGGGAGATTGCTCTGTTAGCCAAGGTCTGTTAGTACGGGGCCAAACTGGGAAAGAGAGGTGATGTTTGGCTGAATTTTGGCAATGCAGATTGGTTAGTCCATTGAGGATGCGGTGTTTTGAAATTAGGTGGGAGCTTGATGTAATTTCTTCTTATAGGATTGTGCAGGCACTGAAATTGATGAATGGGTGAGTACATGCATAATGGGGTTTCAACCTAGATATCCTTAGTTATTTAGTCGGCTGCATGGCATCACCTGCTTTTGGATTAGAACTAGATTCACAAGAACTTATCTACTAGCTGGATTTACCTAGTAGAACAATTTGGTTTTGGTGGTGGTGTTGTGCAAAACCCAAGTAACCAAGTAATAGCACAAAATAAAAGGGACAAAATATAACGTGGTTCGGCAAAGCCTACTCCACAAAACTTCAGTATCAAATACAGGGTTAAAAAGCACAAATTAATCACACACACACACACACACACACCTAACTATCCAAAACCCAGTTACATCCAAGGAATCTTTGCTGCATAACTATTAGCCCCCGCGAACTACTATTGTGTAAAACTAAACGAGAAGGCAACCCTTTCAAAAACCTACAATACTGTGTGCCAAAAAATTCTACTACCAGATTTATGGTTGCCATTACACACAATCAATATTTGAGGCACACATAAACTAGACACTACACATGCTATTTATACTAGCAACAAGGTCTTTCTTTAAGATTCATTAGGAAACACACTTCAAGCTCAACACCAACAAGCCTCATTTCCTAAATAGAATATGTCAACACATTCTGTTCTTGTTTAGGACTCCAAACCATGCAATTACCAATCTAACGAAAACCTACTCACCAACTTAAGCCACAACTCACAACTGTTGGTTATTTCAAGGGGTTGGAAATTGTGTTCTGTGGTTCCAGAACTGAAATGCTAGAAAGCAAAGTATATGAAAAGAAGTTCTGTAGCTTGGAAAATGGAGCCTTGGGCTTGATTTGGATGAAACTTCTGGTGAACAAGCATATAAGATGGTGCGGTGGATGTTGCTTTTTTCTTGTCAACCAGAGAGATCATATTCTTAACTTTGGAACTAGAGATTATTCCTTCACTTCTTTGGTTTGAAGCTTTACAGATCAATATGCTTATCAGCCTTCTTTTGCCAAACCTTATTTATGGGGACTGTGCCTCCATCTTGGTGCTCTTTTAGTATTTTGTTAGTTATCAAAAGGATGGATGGAGAAACTTGATAAGTTTGTGTTTTCCTTATTAGCCATGTTTTCATGTGTTTATTTACAGCAAAGGGTATGCAGGACAGCTTAGGGTGCTGTTCCGGGTGTGAATTTCAGGGGCTGTTTACGGTTATGAAAAGTGATGTTAAGAGTAACTTTCTGGTTTGAGTTCTTCTTTTGATGGTTAAGAGCAATAGGATTGACTGGGCTTGGAATTCAATGGAGGTTGTTTGATGGTTGGAATGTGGGATTTGAGTTACTGGAAATTGTAGAAACTTCTAGAGTCACACTAGTATGGTTTCTAGGAGTCACATCTAGAGGATAGAAAACCTAAGCTTCACATCTAGAATTCGTAGGAGTCACACCTAAGAGGAGATTGCATCGCAATCAAAAGCAAAATTGTTGGATTTTATTCATCCAGTCTCTTCTAAAAATAATGCATTACATACCTTTGCATAGAGTTTCTAATACTCGAAGTCCTATATAAGAAATTACTAGTAGTTCTATTTTGGAATATGAAATACCCAATAAAGCTAATTACTTTAAACTAAAGAAACACTAAAAAGACCTGGAAATTCTAGATTTTTCAGCGAACTTAGAAATAACAAAAATACCCTTGTCTACAACAATACAATCTGAGATTAATGTGTATCTAGAATTTAAAATTAGCTATTTCCTTTAGAATAATAATGGTAATAATATTCTCAAAATGGCTAGTATTTTGCAGCGAAGATGTTCTCTGGAGGATTGGATGGAAAAACTATTATCAGACATTGATGTATCCAGAAGTGCTCCAGTAGGAACATTTCTTGAGCTTGAGGCTGCAGCGAGGTCATGTAGGTGTTTGTAGATGCATCTTGAAAATAACTCTGTTTTTTGGTTGAACGTTTAACAGTGTACTGTTCCCAAAGCAAAGAATATAAAATACTCTATTGCTCATGCTTTTCTGAATTAATATGTAGTTTTATCCTATTCAGCTTTTGATGATGCGAATCAGGAAGGGGAAGATGTTGATTCATCTGTTATAGGCATGGTTCCATCATTTCTTCTGCAAACCAGCTTGGATGGTTCTGTTCTTGCTGGTAGTACATCAGTTGCATCATATCATGATTATGATTCTCCTGGTGAGATGTCAGGGTTTGCAACTCCAAGGATTGAAAGAGATATCAATGATGATCTTGGCATGGAAGCTTCAATGTCTGATCAAAACATAACCGATCCCACTGAAACACCTGCTAAACACAGTAGGTTTAGCAAGACCTCTATTCTGGAGAACCTAGAAAGGTTTTCCCAGCAGAAAATACATCCTGTAAGGGTTAAAAGTATCACAGGCAGAGATAAACATGCTGATAGTACATCTAAAGCTAAATCTTTTCTTGGTGATGAAACGGTACCTTTGCCCGAACAAGAGTATCTGAGACTGGATGGTCATATCCGACAACTGTCTACAGAGAGTACTGAGAGTGACATCAGTTCTGTGAGAGCTAGTGAAATATCAAATTTGGGGATGGGTAATTTATTTGGTGATAATTCAATTGATTGTCCTGAAGGAACTGAGAGTTCTAAAATCATTGATGCTTCTGTAAGCTCTGATTTACAGTTATCAAGGGATGTACTAGTTGCTCTTCCATCAGATGAGCGCCATAAATTGAACAGGATTCTTAATACTTTACAGCAAAGACTGGCTACTGCAAAAACAGATGTGGAAGATCTTATAGCAAGATTAAATCAAGAGATTGCTGTGAGGCAATTCTTGACAACAAAGGTATGCTTGACTATGCTTTTGTGCTTTCTTGCGCAGTTTTAGTTTCATTTTTATAGCAGCGTAGGAATAAATTTAAGGTGATGTGTGATGCAGCACTCTGTTTTATCTTTTATCTTTTTTGGAAGAAAAATTCTTTCTAACATTGAGATGGACCAGGTGAATTTCATTGAAGTTTTGGAGCTAGGTAGACTTGCCATCATTATACTAGTGCTATTTTAATGGCAAAAATTCCAGCAAGATATAAACACCTCTCGCTCTCAATATGCGCATGCACACCTGTGTGTTCTTTATATTCTTATTCCTATTTTAGTGTAACTAATTATCTTTTCTGAGAAGAAGAGAAACGGATAGACAACACCATTATCTTTGTTATTACAAATTTACTAAACTCAGTAAAATTGAATGATCTTTTGATGGTAGACGATGTTGAATGGTTTGGATAGACATGCTTATTAGTAAAGTGCAACTGAACAATTATGGGCTCATTGTATTCAAAGGTTTAGGTTTGTCACTGTTATTTAATTGGATGAAATACTGCAGTGCAACCAAAACTGTGCTGTGAATTGTGAAATTCGTGTTACCGGACAGCCCTAACTCTATTTGCTCCAATCTAGCCGTCATCTTTTGATTCTATGAGTGTAGTAGCATTTTGACTGTGGTTTTCAGTAGGCAATACTAAGCCATGCAGTATATAATATACATGTACATATCAGTAGCGAGGACATAACCGGGTTTTGAGGACTTTTTTTGGTAGGTTAAAGATTTGGAAGAGGATCTTGAGACTACTAGAAACAATTGTAAAGAAAACATGCAGCAAGCTGTTTTGATTGAAAGGGAAAGATTTACTCAAACGCAGTGGGATGTGGAGGAACTCCGTAGGCAGTGTTTGGAGTTGGAGCTAAAACTGAAACATGAACAGGTTTATTCTCTTTAAACTATCATTCTCTACATTTCATTCTATTCCATTATGATGAGAGCTGGTGAATGATCCATGATAATATCCAGGATGAAAAGGCATGTTCTGAGTCTGCTAAAATTTCAATACTGCATGACAACAAAATGTTGCTGCAGCAGTTGGATGTTGCTAGAAAAGATTTTGAAGACTTAAATAAAGATCATGAAGAGTTACAGGTGAAGTCAAAAGCAGATGTAAAGCTCCTTGTTAAAGAGGTCAAATCTCTTCGAAATTCTCAGAGAGAACTAAAGCAGGAGCTTAGCCGATTGATGAAAGAGAAATTAGAAGTAGAGGTAAATTCTCTTTTCACCAAAACGTGTCGGTTTCATCATTTTGCTTCTTGTATCACACGTTCAAGTCAGGTCTTCAATGTCTACCCAACCAGTTAAATTTTCTCCCTTATTTCTATTAATTTGGTTTGCTCTTAGGTTTTCTTCAATCAATCTTATTGTATTGTTTCTCTTTGTAATATTATTGAATGATATTTGCATATTCACATGTGGCATTCTACTATGTGCATATAGTTCTTTGTTGCAAAAAACCCCATCAATTAGTACTGTTTTTTATGTGTATTTCAGAGAGCAGTTCATAAGGAAAAGCAAATAACCGAGAATGTAATTGCTGCTAATGCCAAGCTGTTGCATGAGTGTGAAATTCTTCACAACAGGCTTGAAGAATGCAGTGTGAACTTCCTTATCGAGGAGGAAGATAAATTAATTGTGGATACTTCATCACCATCTGATGCCATTGATCTCTTGACTACATCTGACAATCGAATTGGTCTCCTTCTTGCAGAGGTAACTTCCCACATTTTATTTATTAACCTGAAAATGAGAAAATGTTTCCACCTTGAATCTTTTTTCCACATGATGGTAGCTTTGGAGTTTGGAGTATTGAAATATAGTGTTTGGACAATCTCATTTAAAACATGGTGCTTTTCCCCACAAAATATAGTACCTTGTATGCTTTCATATCAAACATAAATGCATGCATTTACATTGCATGTGAATAATTTAAATTTGTGCATTTCTGGATGAATTTATATGGGTGTTGATTTATTTAACAATATTCTCATCAGCCTCAGTGACTGAAAACCGTTAAACTATTATTCTTATTCTTTGAATCAACGGTTCCTTGCATGTGATATTTGGATGAAAGAATGAAGGTGCGCAGATAGTGGTTTGGAATGCAGTGGGATTTATCATTGTTCTGTGAACATTTAAATTCTTGACAGGGATATCCTTCTCTATGCTCTTGATAGGGATATCCTTTTCTACATGTCTATTTGATGTTTTTTCGGAACCTTTGTTCATCAACTGATTGATATGGATTGTAATCCATATAAAAAACCGAAGAACAGTCTGTAGAAAAGATGTGTCTACCCAAAGAAAGAAGACAATTTAGATTGCTACTGCATGAGACAATTCTATCCATCTCTCATGGCATGATGCAAACACGATGGATAGATGCATGCAAGGTGACTTTTCAAATAATCTGAAAAAAAAAAAAACCATTGAAAGTACCAGTTTTTGGGAAAAATGTCCAAATCGATGCTGGTGTTGGGTGATGACGCTACATAACGTGGAACAATTTTGAAATCTGCACTATTTACAATTACAGCATAGCGTGTCAAGATTCTTTATCCAACTTGGTGTCTTGGGTGCATTATAGGCTCTAAAGAAATTCAGAAGTGTTTCATGTACAAAATCTAGACTGGTTTTCCTTGCACTGCACAATATTGACTAAACTCTGGTTGAACAGGTTTCTATGATTTCATGTACCATCCTACCTTTGTAACATCCTTTTCTCATAATTTCTTGCAATCCTGGTTATATTAACCTTTACATGCTTGCATATGTTTCATAAACTCGAGCAGGCACAGCTCCTGGCACAGGATTTGGAAAATTCTGTGGCAAGATTGGATGAAACTCACAACACAAATGACAGTGATAGAACGGAGAATGAGTTGAGGAAGATGCTGACAGAAACTTTCATTGACAATGCCAGATTGAGGATGCAGGTCAATTCCATAATCCGATGTGCTCTAAACTTACATTTGAAGTCTGATAAAGATGATGAAGATGAGGAAGCTCCTTTGAGAAAAACTGTCCTAAGCAAATTCTTAGAAAGATAATATACAAGGATATGGAAACAAAAAAGCATTTTCATGTTAGATTGTATACTTAATAATAGTTATCAGATTGTTAAATGCAGCAGTTGCCATGCAAATGCAAAGGTGCCTGACCATACCACACTAGTTCTAGCGTACAAAACTCGTACCATTCAAAGCCAAAGCCAGGCCAGGCTATACAATTTCTGGCCAACACATACACAGGCTACACCTAGATGTGCACTTCTTCCAGCTTCATTTTATTTCTCTCTTCTTATACATTATTATATCTTCGAACTTCATTTTATTTCTCTCTTCTTATACATTATTATATCTTTCAATATTTTTTTACTTGAGCTTCAAATAATCTCCTATTCTTGAAGGACTTACTTTTTAGGCTAACATCCAGCCAATCGGTTAAGCCTATCAACCAAAGGCAAGCCCATTACTCCATCATTATCAATCCATTAACATAATCATGAAAAGTTAAATTTTGTCTGAAGGTTTTTCACAACTTCATTTTATAGCATTGTTTGTGGAAACCTGAACAAAAACTAGTCTATTCTCTCTTATCCATCATATTTTTCCATGAATGGTGAAATTTCAAGACATGAAAAAGATTGATCTCCGTAGCATAGGAACTCTAAGCTCTCCAACAACTCTCTTATTAAGTTCAAGTGCTTAATAATATTATATAGCCATACAAAAACATTTTCTTAATCTTCCATTCCATTAATATAAAATATAACATATAGCTCCATTATATGCACTAGAAGCACAAAGACAACTCTGATGCCTCAAAGGAATAAGATAAAAAGATGTGTAAAGTATGCACAAAACCTTAACTTTACAAAGGAGTTGTTCTCTCATTTGACTTTCGCTTACATGCTCCCGATAAAAAAAACTTAGACACAAGATGAGATCAATAATTGCATAAGCTTATAAAAATGAACATTAGTCCCACCTGGTGAGAGATTCTATTTTGTCATTGAGTGTTACACACTAACCTCTCTAGAGAATGTGTCTCTGAGAAGGCTAACTTAGACAATCATAATGGTTTTACAAACCCTAGAGAGCATCAAAAACATCAGAAGCATCCTAGAGTTTTTGAAACAAAATATTAATGCAATGTGCAAAGTTCTTCTAACAACATTTTATGGTTTTGCTAAGGTATGGTATCACAATCTTGAACCTGACTAATTATTAGCCTTCACAATCTTTATGTAAGGCTCATATTTCGTATTAACACTATCATTTTAGATAAAAAAAAAGCAAGACTAAACTCTTTTCCATTACCCAACGAGAAAATAAGAGCACTATAGCTTATCTTTAAAGATTTAACGAGGAAATGCTAAACATGAAAATATACTTGAATCAATTGTCACTAAAACCTTGATTAGTGGAGTCTATAACCACTCATTATAGGAAAACTTGTATACTCTCTCTAATAGAACTCTCCTCAATGTAAAATAGACAATGAAAAACCATATTCGAGTAAAACAAACAAATGTCACTAGATAGGGACAACTTCATTTTCAAATAGCATAATCTCTACAACACCTTCAATCTCGTACCAGGACATCATCCAAGAGGAGCAATAAAAGGTCCATTCATGATCGCCTGACATTTCTTAAGCCTCTAATCACACCTTTACCATTATGGATGTTGATGAAAAAGATTTCATACATTATCCACCTCTAATGAAGAGTGGCATAAAAATAACAAATCCTAACAAGTTCTATCATTATCACCATGACCACAATCATGATTTGAAGAATATCATGCTCTAAAAAAATATATTAAAGATTGATCTCTAGGGTGATATCTTCAACAATGTATGAAGAAGGAGATGCAATATAAACAAACATAAAAAATCCTTATGAAGCACTATCTAAGATCAAATAATTTTTTAAATTGGATCTCTATATTTTAAACTTTTTAAATAAAAATAGTAACTTTCTCAATGTTTTTGGTGACACCATGAAAAATCTCCATGGTGAGATCTTCATGTTTTCATTAAAATCTTCATATCTCTATTGAATTTTTCATGTCTTCAAATGTATCTTCAAGAAAAATCTCCATGGCTAGATCTCTATGTCTCCATTGAAATCTTCAGAGATCTTTCTATCTCTATTGACATCTCCATAAGTGACTCCATGAGAAATATCCATCGGGGGATATCCATTCAAATATATACATCTTCATACAATATTTCCTTATATAATGCTTTTTTTTTTTTATCACAAAGCATTTTTCATTTCCTAGATAATAATGTTCTCTACTAGAACTTGATAAAATCTCATATTCCTTGCAAGAAAAATTCTCATGTTAACAAAAGTCACAAAAGAAAAATATTTATTTCTCATGAAGACATAATCATAAAGGTAACATTTTTCATGCGAACATAACTACAAAAGTAATTTTTATACAATAAGTATTTTTTTCTCCTATTTTTTATGGTTAAATTCATTCAAACATGATTGTTTAAAAGACTTGAGGGGCAAATGATAATACACAAAAAATATATAAAAAATAAAATCCCCCAAATGGGCCAGGACTGGCTTTTTCTAGCTATTTGTGCCAACCTAAATGGCTGGATTTAACCCTTGATCCTACCCAACACCTCACCTTGTTTTTATGCCTAGTGTCATAACCCAATTCTAGGTTATTCAAAAAAAAAAAATCATATTTTTTCAAAATAAAAATAAAAAAATAAAATAAAGGCTGGCTGCGTGAAGAAAGCAGACAGGGGAGGATTCTAAAAAATATAAGCTATAATTTTTAGAGGAAATTCAAGGCCTAATTGTACCCTATTATGCCTAAAAATGGAGAAAACAATGCAAATTCAAGGTCAAGTTAAATGATTATTGGACGAATTTGCATAAAAATTAAGTCCAATGACATAATTAAATTTTTAATAGGCCAATTTGATTTAATCATGGGCCAAATTAAATTTTAATTATGTTTAAGAATTAATTTGGATCCAATTGAAGGATTTAATTAAGTACAAATATTTAATTATACTTTAAATGGGTTAAATTAATTCTATTAGGGGCTTAATTGGTGAAAAATTAAGTTTCGAAGCCTAATTTGGGCTTAATTGAGAAGATTAGAATTTTAAGAGACCAAATTTAATTTTTACCAAGTTAATTGATTGAAATTAGGGCCCAATTGCAAGAAAATTGAAGTTTTGTGGTCAATTAGGGGTTAAATTAAAAAAATTGACAGCTAAGGACCAATCTGCAAAAGGCGCCAAAATTTGGGGGCTTAATTGACAAAAACCGGGGGCAAAATTGAAGAAATTGAAAGTTTAATGGTCAATTAGGGGTTAAATTGACAAAATCCAAGAGAAAGGACCATATTGCAATAGGTGCGTAACTTTGGGGTTTCAATTGAATTTCATCAGGGGCTTAATTGCATTAAATCCAAAGTTTAGGGTCAATTAAAACAAATTGGAAGATAGAGGACTGCATTGAACTTCGGCAAAATCCCTATCCAAATGCAAAACGACGCCGTTTTGAGTATTTTAAAAGAAGAAGAAGAAGAAGAAGAAGAAGACCAGACGACGCGTCGTCTGGTCACTGTTCATTGTCTTCTTCTTTTACCCGAAAGAAACTGCCTTGGTACCTACTTTGCAGGTGCATTTAATACACCTAACGTCCATCAAATTTAACGAAACTTCCATGAAAACGATCCTCTGCAGTTTCTATACAGCTCCATATAAATAGTTCAGTCTGAATGACAACCCATCGGCGCAGGCGCCGGCCTAAACATGCCAACTCAATCAGCATTTTTTGCAGATTTGATAGTGCACCATGCCTACTTTGAGCCAACGGTTCGGATCCTTCCTAACAGAATTAATGGCTGAAATTTTACCTCGGTTTAGACGAGATTACCCTCTTCCACCGCCTATAAATAGAGGCGGGTTTGATATCCTGGAGGAGGAGAAAATCGGGTCCAAAAATCGCCAAAAACTAGCCTTTTCTGCTCAGTTTTCCTGCAACAAGTCCTTTCTCTTCTTTCTCTCTCCGCCGTGGCCTTCAGCTTCCACCACCCTCATCATTGGTCTTTCCACCATCAGCTTCATCACAGGAAGCCACCAATCAACCACCGAGAGCCACCGTGAACCTTTCTCTCTCCTCTCTACAACCCCTCCCATTTTCTTCTTCTTCTTTTGCTTCCTCAGCCAACGACCACCATCTCTGCCACAACCTCAGCCACCGACCTCACGTCAACCCCTCCTCATCTCGACCAGCCAGGCCTCCATTTAGGCAATCCGGCGTCAGGTAGCGCGGCCTCTCCATTGCTGCAGCTAAGTTGCTGCATGCAGAACGAATTCTTGTTCTGCATGCAGCATAATTACTTTGCATGGTTGCTAGGTCGAGCCAGCAACCATGTGGGCCTGGGCCGCACCATTTTGCTTCGGCCCACCCCAAAAAGAGAAAGAAAATATGTTGGGCCGAGATCGACCTAACCGTTTTGGGCCAATATCAACCCAATCATTTTCTAGGTTTCTGCCTGGCCCAGTTACCTGGGCCATCCCGGCCCACCTGTTTTAATAATATTTAATTAATATATAATATTATATTATATATTTCCTTAAAAAAACAAAAAATTCCAAAAAAATTAAAAAATCCTTTGAAAAAAAATTGTGATTTTCTCAAATATTTTTCTACTAATTTTACATAATATCGGGTTGTATATTTACATTGTACAATACAAATTCGATATTAAAATACCGGGTTTTCTCCAAAATATTTTTAAAAAATTTCAAAATATTTTCAAAAAGAAAAAAATATTTTATTGCATATGGCCAAATCCTAAAATTTTTCCAAGCATATTTTTCATAAAAAAAAATTGCAACTTTTTCATGTCTAAAAAAATAAAAAATGGATATAATAACCAGTTTATGATTATCCTTTTGGATTTGGCCAACATGTCAAAAATCTTTTGCAACTTTTTTTTTAGGGTCTAAATGTAGACTTTAATATTTATGGGGTGTAAAATTACATGATAAAGTACACCTTCAGGTATTAAAGATACAAGGTGTAAATAAATGCGATGCTAAAAATTCGGACTTTAGAACGGTTAGGATTTAACCTGATAAGGTAGAGAGTCTATTATAAAGAGAAATATGCCTTGAGCCTTACAAAAGACCAACGAATTGAAACCCGACTTAGAAAAAACAATCAAACAACAATGCAGCTTACCTTAGGTAGGGTGCACTGGGGGTGATATATCTTCCCCTTGCACAACCAGTTCCTTACTCAGACTCTCGCAAATCATAGGTTCCTAGTAACCATAATACTAGGTGGCGACTCCTAAACATTAATTGTAATTTTATGATTAAATCCAAAAACCCTTCCCAACACACAACACCTCACACATGAGGCACGACAGGAGCCTCCGCTGTCGCCAGACGACGTCGTGCCGGCGCTCGCGCACCCTGCAACACCTAGCATGCCCCTATATGTATTTTTTTCAGGTTCCTAGAGGTCAGGACACAACTTTTCATGCACAACTTTTTTATATACACAACTGTTTCTATGCAAAGCAAGCACTATTTTTTGTGATGACACTGCCCATCATCAACACTTCCAACCATGACATAACACGTCAACCAATAAGCCACCATGGCTAGCCAATAGTAGCAAAAAAATTTCTCCACCAATGATACATCTCATGCTTCATGAAAAAAAATCCAAGATCTAGGTGTATAAATACACCCATTCATAGGTAAAATCCAAATCCTATCCTTGACCAAATAGGTCTATAAAAAACCAAGCCATAAGCCTTAGCCATTCAAAAGCATTAGACTATGCCATATAAGTTGTCATATAAAAGCCAGAACCAGATCGGACTATATAATTTATGTCCAAAACACATACAAAGGCTATACCTAGATATACTCTCTACAACTTTATTTTATTTTTCTCTTCTTATACATTATTATATCCTTCTATATTTACCGACTTAAGCATAAAAGAGTTTCCTATTCTTCAAGGGACTTTATTTTACAAGTGAACGTCTAGCCACCTGGTCAAGCACATTAACTAGAGGCTAGACCATCATTATATCACCATTAATCCAGGACATAACCATGAAAACTCTAATTTTAATCTAAGTTTTTTTTGTGACTTTATTAGTTGATCACGATGAATATTAAATATTTACTCAGAATTGAAATGTTGTGTTGATATATTCTTTATGGTGAAAATGGTGAAACAACGGTTGTAAAATGAATCCCCAAGGCTTGTAGCTGAAAGCAAAGAGATAATATAGAAGACAACCCATTTTGAAACCTATTTAATTCGATTTCTTGTTGTTTAATGATATGTTTACTTGTTATTTAATAAGATTTTCTATGAATTTTGTTTCTATAACTACAATCTTCAATTTGGTGGTTGAATTTGTGAAATTTAGAGAAAATGATATGGGGGTTACATGTCTAGGTCATATTTATGCTTTTTATGCAACTATAAAATATTGAAGAAATAAAATCTTATTATAGTCCTTGCAAATCCCCTTCATTACAATTTAGTCATTTTTTGGACTATAAGACTTTTTAAGTGTTGCAACTGGTATGGTTGTTTTCTTGTGCTACCTTGTTTTTGCTTCGAAATTTTAACTACTATTTTTTTTTCTTTTTAATTTACTTTGATATTTATTTTCTAATATTATAGTCTTGACTAGATCATTGTCAGTAGTTATGTTGAGGTCGAATCAAAGTCTTTTAGATGTAAAAAAATAAATAAAAATTCAAGCGTTGCTAACTTGTTTTGTAGTAGCAAGAAAAATCTTAATTACTCAAAATCTGATGTATACATTTAATAAAATAAATTAAAGATTATATGTGCTACTAAATTCTAAAAAGATATTTTAACGCTAACTAAAGATTAAATCGGGAAATTGAGAAACAGACATAGATAAAGATATATGATCTTGTGTTTCAGGGAGCCTTTTAATTTGTTTACTTAACTATATCACACTATTTTTTTTTATATAAAAAGAGTAATAATTTAAATTCCTGTGAAACAAAATAATTTCTTAGTAAAAATTTTTCTTTTCTTATTAATATCTTTGATCTCAATAAAAAAATGTAATATTTTGTTCTATGTCATTTATTTAATAAAAATCAAAACCATTTAGAAGACATACTAAAAAAGACTATACGAATTTAAATAAGAATAAAAAAGATCTTTCTAACTAAAATCCATTTGTCTCATTAATGCGCTATTTAAAAACAATTACTAGAATATTTGTTTCTTAAACAACATTCTATAATTATTTTTGTCATACCCTTTACGAGAGTGTAATGTCGTGGCGACCCTTTCTAGGCGGGTTGAGAGGTCTTTGGTTGGATAAAGAGTCGCCACATAGTATTATAGTTACTAGAAACCATAATTGATCATTTAAAGATTCTAGACAAGGGACTGGTTGTGTAAAAGGAAGGTATTAACAACCCTAGTACATCTTACTTGAAGTAAGGTGCATTGTTTTTCTTTGTTTGCTATGATTAGATGGTGTTTCTAATTCTATCAACCTACCATGACGGGTTTGCTATGATGAACAAATCCTGGCTTCTTAGGTCAAAAACTTAAGATGAAAGGTTGAAATGTTCTCAATTATCACTGAGGCTTCTTTTGAGGCAAACTTATAATTTTTTAGCCGCGTCATTTCAAATAATATTTCAGATAAAATTCCTTGCTGTTTTTATCCTTATATTAGAAATGAATGAGTTGTATTACTAGTGATAATATCTTGGATATTGATCCCTTATACAAGTTTTTATCCTTATATTAAAATAAGTAATAAATTATTATCCTTAATGATATTTTGGATATTAACTCGTTTTAAGATTTTTATATCTATATATTAAAAGTGAATAATATATTTTCTTACCAAAAATAAGTTTTTAATATTTTTGAAATATAGGCCAAAATTCTTTTAAAAAACTTGCTGTAAAACCTAAACAATATTTTTTAAAAACATGCCAAAGTATTTTAGATTTTTAAAAAATGCTCAAAGAATTTTTAGAATTTTTGGCCATATGTAAAAAAAAACCTTTTATATTTTTATAATTTTTTAAGGCTTTGTTTGACAAAAACTCATTTTTTCCTTTAACCAAAACTACCAAAATAGACCTAAGGATGTCTTTGCTAAACACGCTCTTAAGTAAAAAAAAAAAAAAACCTTTATCAAAATAGCTGAAAACCAAACATGGCCTAAGTCAATTGACCTAAAACCAAACCGATCGGGTTGACCCAAAATCATCGATTTAACCATGAACTGAACCAAAAATCTTTGGTTTGTTCCGAAACTAAAAAAACAAAACATTAAATTGAATTTTTTTTGGATAAAAAACAGATCAAACACACAAAAAACAAAGAGCATGAAGAATGTTCTTCATGAAACCTAGAAGCATGTATTAAAAACCAGATCATATTTAAGAAATTTAGAGGTGTAGAGAGATTGAAAATTATTCAAGTATCAATAATGTAGAATCCATTCACTTTGATTATCAATGAATCATCATAATTTGGTTATAAAGGTTTCAGTTCAATACTAAAACTCTAAGATTAAAACATTGAAATACATATTATCGATACAAAAGAACCCTAGATTATTATCTAACGATGTCATGCGAAGATGCAAATGTAAAGAATGAAGCATAACATGTCAAAATCATGCAGCTAAAGAAATTTTCTTGGGATTTGGCCTCTTAGACCTCTAAACAAACCCTTTTGGTTCATACAAACCATGTTGCCATAGTTACACATTTGAATCAAAATAAATAACAAAAAAAAAAAAACAAATTATCAAAATCATTCATGAAGTTCCATTCTTCAAAATTGCCAAATTGAAACAGCAAACATATCCATATAATTCAGATTTAAAATTGGTTTTCTAAACATATTTTTGGTAATGAACAAACCTTATAAACCTAAGATTGAAAATATTGCATCTCAATGCATGAATAAAACTAATAAAACAAACACTGTTTTATCAAAACCAACTTAACTAAAAAGCTATTATTACATAAGAAACATCGAACACATCCTAAAAATGCTTAGGAAAAGAACATCAAACCATAGAATAAAAAATCACAATAGCAAAAGAGACAAACATGACCCTATTTTTTAAGCATTCCAAACCTCATCAACATGTTTGTGAACATAAATGTAGACCAAATAACCATGAAAAACACCTCAAGAAAACCACATGGACTTCACTTTTAGATTAAGAAATATACCTTCAAACCCCTAGAACAATTAATATCCTTTTTGCTTTTCTTTGTAAAGTTTTACTTCTACAAATTTGCTGCTATTTCAAAGCTAAGAAACCCTTATGCTAGGCTCGTGAACCTTCACAATTAGGGTGTTTTTTTTTGCAATATTTTCTCTCCTCTTGCTTCCCCCTTTCCCTCCTTTAAACTCTGATTTTTCAGGAGGTATTTATAGGGTTTTACTAGAGTTTTTCTGATGGATTCAATCAATGATTGACCAATGCTTGACACTCTGATCAAATTAGGAGGGTTTTGGATAAATTTTAATAGCTGAAAGCTTTGTATTAGGCTGGTTTTGCAATGATAGTTTTGGTTTTGGGGATTCTTGGTGGTTTTGCTAAACTTGGAGGGCAAGTAGTTATTTCTAGCCTTTTGATCTTAAGAGAAAGGTTTTAAGCCCTTGATAAGAACTTATTGAGAAGCTTTGAAGTGTGAACACACAGAAAAATGGGTGGTTTTTGCATAATATATATCACAATCATGGCTAACTGAGTTGATCACTTTCAAAGGCCCGCCAGGGAGACTCAAACGTCATCGTCATTAGAGACCAATTGAAACTGGTAGAGGGGATGCATACCTTTCATTTGGATCTAACCGTACTTGATTTAGAGGTTTGTAGCTTTACATTCAAACTCAATTTTCAGCCTCAAAGTTCAGTAACCTTTCTAATTCGGTCTTTGCTTCCTGATTTATGCAAATGAACCCTCAATTGACCATTAAACTTTCAATTTTATTCAATTTGGCTCTTGATTTTGCTAATTTCAATCCCTAAAGTCTTACGCCTTTTACAGTTTGGTCCTTGGTTTTGAATTTCTTTAATCATGTCCCTAATTGCCTATAAAACTTCAATATTTATATAATTAAACCTCTGGTTTGACCAAATTAACTTTTCCAAATTGCAATTTAATTTCCAGACTCTAATTCATTCAAATTAAAGCCCAAACTGAACTCAAAAACCAATTGGTCTTGTAATTAAGCCCTCAATAAATTCAATTAAACTCTGAAAAATTCCAATTGAGTTCTTAAATATTCAATTTTAAAATTTTCTTCCCAAATTGAATTATTCTTGTTAATAAAGCCTTCGTTAGTCAAAATTAAGCTATCAATTTTTCAACTTTGGATAATTTGAACCTTCCCAACCAGTCTTTGGAAATTATTTATACATTCTTCATGTTCTTATATATATATTTACAACTTTTTCAAATTTTTGTATTTCCTTCTTTTTGTTTCTCTTATTTTCTGATTTGTTTTTTTTATTTATGTGGGGCCTCAAAATAGGTAATAACATATGTCTCCTCTTTACAATATTTACGGAGAAAAGACTTGTTAAGGGCTTTACGTAGAAAGTTTGTAAGGATAAACATACTATTCTTCAAACCTGACTCTTTCAAAACTTTAGTTTGTTTGACCAGGAGCTCTTTCTTCGCAACAATCCTCTTCAACTAGAACTATGAATCAATGTTTATATAGGGAGATGAATTCTCTCATCTTGGAAAATTTTGTTCTCAGCTTAGTTGACTTGAAATCCTGTATCTCAACGATTTTCTTTAACTAGAACCTTGGATTTACAGTTTTAGGAGAACCATATTCTCACAAGAATTCTCATATGCAGTTTTTTTTCTAGCAGAGTCCAATCATCTTAGTGCATCATATTTTTTGTAGCTCAGTTGACTTAAAATCCTGCTTCTTAGTGATTCTCTTCAAATAGAACCTATAGTTTTACAGCTATTATAAGAACCATATTCTTATAGCTATTTTCTTGTGCACTTGTTTTCTTGCATAGTTCTATCATCTTAGTGACTATTGTTTTATAGCTTAGTTGACCTGAAATCTTACATCTCAAGAACCCCCTTCAACTAAATCCTGGATTTTACACCTATTAGGAGAATTGTATTTCATAACTATTATTCTATGTAACTATTTTCTAGTAGAGTCCAATCATCTCAATTACTCTTGTTTTGTAGCTCAGTTGACCTGAAATCTTGCACCTCAGCAAATCCCTTCAACTAGAGCCTTGGTTTTACAACTATTAGGAGAATCGTATTCTCACATCTATTCTCCTATGTAGTTGTGTAACATCCTTTATAATTATGAGCAATCAATACTTAGTTTCTCATGGAAATTACAATTTTTATTGTGATTTTTTTAAAATATAAAATCTTAAATGTGGAAATCTATCAATATTTTGGCAGTCTCCCTTATACTAGGGGGTCCCATGTTATTGACCATAAGCCTGATACATTTCAATATTTAATCGATTCACATTACATTCATTATACAATCATTCTAGACTCATCAAAGTTCTGCAAGGGCTAAATTGCACTAAATTAAAGTTTAGGGTCAATTAGGGGTGCAATTAAATAAAATTAAAAGCTTGAGGACTACATTGAACTTCAGCAAAATCTCTAATTCAAACCTAAAATCGTGCCGTTTTGTTAAAAAAAAAGGAACCAAACGATGCGTCGTTCGGTACTGTTTATTATCTTCTTCATTTTTTTTGAAAAGCTGGTTCGATTACCTACTTTGCAGGTGCATTTAATGTATGTAACCATCATCGAATTTGGAAAAACTTTCACGAAACTAATCACCAGACATCCCTCTACGTCTTGGTATGGTCCTCACCGGCTCATTGACAATGCAACGGATGTGGCATCGACCCAAAAAAGCCAACTCAGGTAGCCTTCTCCTGCAAATTTGACAGCTCACGATGCATACTTTGAACCAACGATTGGGAAGGATCCTAACCGAATCAAAGGATGAAATTTCTCCTCTGTGTAGACAAGATTACCCTATTCCAATCCCTATAAATATGGGTGGATTTCATGCCCCGAGGAGGAAGAAATTCGAGTCTAAAAATTGCAAAAAACCAGCCATCCCCATGTTTCCAAATTTCTTCTCTCCCCGTCAGCCTTCTGCGGCTCTCTCTTTTTTCTCTCTCACCGCTGCCTTGTCAGCCGCCAACCGCCTCTCCTTCAGCTTATTCGTCACCAGCTCCACCACGCGTCGCGAAGACCACTAGCTGACCCCATTATGCCTAAAACAGTCACCGTTTCTTCTCTACAAAATTCTTCTTCTTTTCCCCCGTGATCGACTCCGACCACCGTTCCTCCCAGTGACACTGCCCAAACCATCAACTCAACCTCCTGATCACGACCGAGAATCCTTCATCAAGTGAGCCGCTCCTCCGTCAACCTCTATTTTCTGCAACCATTTTGGCTGCAAGCAGAATGTGAACTACTGTTCACGTTCTGGAAATAATTAAATTTGGGGTGGGCTGGACCTGTTCCAGCCCAGCCCATATGCCCCCTAAAAGAGTTAGTTTTATTGGGCGAATTTCGGCCCAACCCGGATGGGCTCGACCTAGTTTGCTGGGCCGGCCTAGCCCACATATTTAATATTATATAATATATATTATATTATAATATTATATTTATTTAAAAAAAAAGAAAAAACAAAAATCCTTTGCATAATATTGGGTTTTGATATTTACATTGTAAGATATAAATCCGCTATTAAAATATCCGATTTTTTCCGAAACGTTTTCTAAAAAAAAATAAAAAAAATGTCAAAAAAATAAAAAGCTTTTAAATTAATTTCCCTTTTTGAAACATAAAAAAGAAATTTTATTTTCATGCATACGGCTAAATCCTAAAAATTTTCCAAGCATATTTTCATAAAAAAATTGTATCTTTCTCATGTTTTGAAAATCCAAAACACTGGATATCATAACCAGTTTATGATCATCCATTAGGGTTTGACCAAAATATCAAAAACCTTTTTTCAATTTTTTTTAAAGTCCAGAAGTAGATTTTAATATATGTGGGGTGTAAATTTACACGATAAAGTACACCTCAAGTATTAAAGATACAAGGTGTAAAAATACGATACTAAAATTCAGACTATAGAGCGGTTAGGATTTAACTCGATAAGGTAGAGACTTTCTCATGAAGAGAGATCTACCTTGAAACTTATAAAAGACCAACGAATACAAACCCGACTTAGAAAAAAACAATTTAACAACAATGCAACTTACCTTAGGTAGGGTGTACTGGGGGTGATGCGTCTTCTCCTTACACAAACAGTCCCTTACTCAGACTCTGGCAAACCATAGGTTCTTAATGACCATAATACTAGGTGGCGACTCCTGAACATTAATCATAATTTTATGATTAAATCCAAAAACCTTTTCAACACAACACCTCATCAGGTGGCACAACAAAAGCCTCTGCTGTCGCCGATAATGTCGCGACCCACGACAATATTGAGGGGTCTCAAGTTATCAACTATAAACTTGATACATTTTAATATTCAATCGATTCACATTGCATTCATTGAGACTTTAGAACGATTAGGATTTAACTCGATAAGGTAGAAACTTTCTCATGAAGAGAGATCTACCTTGAACCTTAGAAAAGATCAACAAATAGAAATCCAACTTAGAAAAAAAAAACAATCAAACAACAATGAAACTTACCTTAGGTAAGGTGCATTGGGGGTGATGCGTATTTCCCTTGCACAACCAGTCCCTTACCCAGGCTCTCGCAGTCCATAGGTTTCTAGTGATCGTAATACTAGGTGGCGATTCTTGAACATTAAGCATAATTTTATGATTAAATCCAAAAACCTTTCCAACACAATACCTCATCATGAGGCACGACAAAAGCCTCTACCGTCGCCGACGACATCGTGGTGCGACAATACTGAGGGGTTCTAAGTTATTAACTATAAACCTAATATATTTCAATATTCAATCAATTCACATTACATTTATTGTCCAATCATCCTAGACTTATCACATCATAACTCAACACATCACATCCATCACATTTCATTATGGTTCACTACATACATATATTTATTAATATAAAATGTTTAAATTTTCATAACAAAATAAAGAGGCATAATCACAAACTAATTATCTATGAAACAATGAAAGAAATTAATAAGACATCATAGGTTTACATAATTGAGTCAAGTTCAAATTACATAATCTTAAGGATAATTAATATTTAAATACATAACCCATTACAATACAAAAATGAAATTTAATACAAGTTTAATCAAAATTATCAAAAAGTTGTCCTAAATATTTATCATTTAGCTCGTGGCTGTGAGACACCTATAATTAATTTATAAATAACAATTAATTCTACAACATGCAAATACTTAAACAAACAAAACATATGTAATAATGCATTTAACATGTAACTCATCATTGCCAATAATTCTCCAATTATTAATCAACACAATCCATCTATTAATCTACATATTCATTCATCATATCGAAATTTCTTTTTTCTCATTAACTTAATAAATCATTCCCTTCTTGACATTTATTCTCTAAATACCCATTCTTTCCGAGTAATACCCTAACATCAGTTAATTCCCTTCTTCTCCTATGTCCAAACATTATTCTCGCTTCCAGAAATCTAAATTCATTCCCCCATTACTAGGTATTATTTCCACTTTCAGGAATCTAGATTCATTGCTTAATACTGGGTGTTAGTTCCAATACCTAAAAAAACTACCCCTTATGCCTATTATCGGGTATTAGTCCCATTATCGGGAAACTAATTCCTTCACCCTTAATCTCAATTTTAACATGATATAATATTACATTTTCAATAAGTTGTTATGATAAACCAAGTAAGAAATGCTGAGGTGTATGATACCTACCTACTATCGAGGCTCAAATAGTACCTCCCTGCTACAACATAGTTCTCGTGGCCTTTTTTGTATCAACAAGTATCCTACATTAATCTTTTATTGCATGCTCATTCCACATAATATCATTCTAAGTTTACTTTCATCAATTTAACCTTCATTTTCAATTAAATTCTCATTTTACTAATTTCTTTTTTCCTATTCTATTCATTTTCTTTAGTTTTATCAGTAAGAGAAAATTTTATAACTCCCCCACTCACATTTGCGCATTCAAATTTCTTTCTTATAATCGCTACCAGACCATATTAGGTCTCACATTAAAACAACTTTTCAAACAAGGTAGAAACTAGTCAATTTTGGTCAATTTAGACTATTTATTAAAGAATACCGTTTCTCATTTAAATCATAATTATAATCATAAAAATATAGTTTCAATTATAACTTATCTTTTCCAACAACCAACCTACATTTTTATTGAAGGAAAGACTTAATTTAGATTTTAACACACCCAATTTACTCGATATCGCAACTCGACGAAGATTTCCAATTTTATTTTTTGTCCATGAATTACACAAGCAACAAAATATTCTGTTGACCTTCTCATTATTCAAACAAGAATGTTTCTCTTATATATATTACAATATCTCCAATTTCATCCTTTTAAGGTCCATCAATCCCACTTACGTTTCATTTAAAATAATCAAAACTACTTCATAAAAGGCATATGAATTAATGACATTCACAATTACACTATATTTCATCTACCGCAATCATCATCATATTTCTCATTCAATTATTTCTTCTTTGACTGACACTACCACCTCTTTTTTATTTTAATTCATTCTTGACATTTTAATAAATTCTCCTTACATGAAAAGTCAACTATTACTCAATATTTCTTTACATTTCAAAGCACCAATTCTCCCTAAATTCTAAATTCTCAACATTATCATATTTCAATCACACTTTAAATTGTAACTACATTCTCCCAAAATCACTTTTCTCACACAATTATACATTGGTTCACCACAATTTCACCTAACTATACATAAATCTACTTCATGCAATTTAATCCTTCATTGGCCGGCCATTGAGCCCTTAAGAACCTTATGGTTTTCTTCATCATTTCTACCTAAATTAACACCTAACACAATATAATGTAACCTAATTTAATCAATTTATAGTCAATTTACATTTTTCCAAAAACTCCCTCGTAAACCCTAACATTAATTTCATGATTTCAACCTTAATTGTTGTTCATTTTGTATGAAATTGCTAGACTAGGTTTAGAACTCTTTACCGAATGATAATCTATGTCCAACTAGTCAATAATTTCTGAACCCTGCTTAAAACCCCTGCTGCTGTGACCGTGCCTGGTTTTTCCCTTGATTTCCTTCACTTTTCTTTATTATTTATGTGCTTAAAGGTGTGGTGGTGAATATTTCTCTCAACCCCCCTTAATTTCCTTAATTCTCTAGTGTTTTCTCTAAGAGTTTTTAAGGAAAACCCAATATTTCTCCCTTTTTTTAATTCCAACTGCTATTAGCCTTGAAGAGAGGGAGGGAGAGAGGGAGGTATGTGTTTTCTTAATTATTTACACTTTAACCCCTCATTTACATATAATCCTAAGTTTCTAGTTATTTTTCTCTCATTTTAACAAGTGTCTCATCACTTTTATTTTATTTTTCAATTTCATTCTTAGCATAAATTTTAAATTTTTTTAAATCTTAATTTAACCCATTTTATTTCCAAGTTAAACTTATTTATATTTTCTTGGTCCAGGGTTTACATTCTCATTTTTTAAGAAAATTTCATCCATAAAATTTTGAATTTTCATACCTGCTTTCTTAAGCAATTTGGATATTTCTTTTTCATCTCCGATTCTCTTTTCCAAGTTTCTTTCTCGATTTGAGAACTTTTCCACAGTACTTTCACCATAGGAATCTTTCTATTTCTCAATTCTCATTCACTTTGATCTAAAATTCTTATTGGTTTTACCTCTATAATAAAGTCCTCTTTAATTTCCCACGGAACTTGAGGTAGCACCGTAGAAGGGTATACATCAACTTTTTATAATAATAAAACATGGAATACATCGTGTATCTTGGCTAAAAGTGAAGGTAAAGTTAGTTTATATGCCATGGTCTAATTCTCTTTACCACTTCAAAGGATCCAATATACCTCAGTGTCAATTTTCCCTTCATACCGAACCACAACATATGCTTTCAAGGAGCACCTTCAAATACATCATATCTCCAACATTAAACTTAAGAGGCCTTCTTCTGACATTTCCATAACTTTTCTTTCAATCTTTAGTAACTTTCATTCTATCTCTTATAATTTTCACCTTTTTTGAAATGATCTATACAAATTCTGATCCCATCAACTTTGTTTCTATTTTTTCCCAACAAACAGGGGTTCAACACTTCTTACCATACAAAGCTTTATAGGGGGCCATCCTTATTGTAGACTGATAATTGTTGTTATAAGTGAATTCTACCAATGACAGGTATTATTTCCAATTTCTACCAAAATCTAATATGCAGGCTCTCAATAAATCTTCTAGAGTCGGGATTGTTCTCTCTAATTTCTCATTTGATAGTGGATGAAACAATGTGCTCAAATTTACCTTTTTTCCTAGAGCACGTTGAATACCTGACCATAACTATGAGGTGAATCTAGGGTTTTGATTAGAAACAATCGATATTGGTACCCTATGTACTCTCACCACTTCACTCACATACAATTCAACCAACTTATCTATGGAGTTTCTCATTTTATAGGTAAGAAAATTGCTGATTTAGTTGAATGATGTACTATAACCCAAATTGCATCACTACTCTTCTTCTCTCTAGGCAAACTTGACACAAAGTTCATAGTGATTTCTTCTCATTTCCACTCAAGTATCAATAGTGGTTGAAGAGGTTCAACTAGCTTCTGATGTTCCTGTTACGTTCTCGAATATTATACACGCAACTAAAACTATGAAACATAATTATTCGAGAGTTCTTAGGATCCTATTAAATAGATTTAGGGTTGTTTATGGATTTATTATATGAAGATTTTATTTTTTTTTGCTTTGAATAATTCTTTAAAGGCTCAGTTGTCGTTGTCCAATTGTTCAGTCTCCAACAATAATTGACACGAATCACCCATGTGAAATCTCCTAAATCCCTATTTAGGAGAGATGAATTGCTATGCCTCGAGTACTAGCTCTAATATTGTGTTTATATAGTGTTTTTGTTTAACAGACAATCACTCCCACTTTAAAAAAATAAGAGGCATAGCTTACTATTTGTAGGAAAATCTGAAAAACCCTATAAATTAGCAAAATATCAATTTACCCCATGAATAATGTTCATATATTAATTTAGGATAATTTTAGAAATTAACTTAATCAAGTACTTAATTTTTATAAGTCTAGAAATATAATCCTTGTATTAATTATAATATAGATCTTAATTTCTAAAATATATTTTAATCAAGTTATACTTAATTAAATTATCCTAGTTTAATTTCTGGTTAATGCTTCTTAATGTGTGTGACCAATTAGGTTCCTAATATATTGGCCCAAATATAAATTATATATTAATTCAACAATTGATTAATTTATATTTGAAGATCAAATGCATCATTTAGCAACGTGTCATGATCCCCCAAGGTTTGACTTAACCTTTTAGTAACTGGTTTCTCAATGTAATTAATATCATTTCATCAATAATATTCCGATTTAACATTAAAACATGGGGTATGTTTGCCATGTTTAATCATGTTTGTTTTCTACATAATAGTCATTGATCGTTTGAATAAGATTCAAAACACTTTTCAAATTCCACATTAACCAAGGATTTCTTAGTCAATACTATTTGAGAACAGATGAAACATTTTCTCTAATTCACCTAGGGTGATGAATCCTCTCTGGATCATTCAAGTACCCTTCATATAATTCATGTTATACTCAATGTTTGTCCTTTCGTTTCCCCGATTAAGATAATATGTAACAATATCAAAGTATAACATTCTCGATATAAGATGACTTAATGATCTCAAGTCTAAGGATCACTTACACAACTGTCACGTAAGCCTTTTCATAGACATAAGTGATCTTTCCTTATGTAATTCTCATGAGGGTTAGTTCAGTATACATGTCTTATGACAAGCACCTTTATATTAGTTCTAAGTATCCCTTATACCTCAACTTATAAGAACAACTGTTTCTTTTCATTAAGGAAAGAACATAATATGTAACAGTCTTTATGGCTGTAATGAATGTCTAGTATTTAAGAGGACATCAACAAAGAATATTTTAAGAACAATGCTTTGATACAATACGAATCCCATAATTATAACAATTTTATAATTTCATTTGCAAAACATTTTTGTCTCATGTATTTTATCTTTACTCTAGATTCATTAATCTAATATTATATGAATACTAAAGATAAATTAAGCCTTTATTAATAATAAATTTGCATTTACATGAATATAATAATGTCACATGTAACCAGTTGATTAACTTGGCTATATGACATAATAAACTAATAGTTCCACCTTTACTTGTTGGTGAACTCCATACTTGGCCACAAACTCAGCGATTTCTTTCTTCATATTCATCCACTAATAAAATTCCTTTAAGTCTTTGTACATCTTAGTACTTTCTAGGTGCACCACAAATCTTGATTCACTAGCTTCTCTTAGTGCTTCTTCTTTCAAAGTTTTATCTTCAAGCAAATATATTTGTCTATCTATTATTACCATCCCATCCTTCATAATAAAAAAGGTGTATCAACCCCTAATTCCACCTTATTCCTCATTTTATCCATTTCAATGTCTCTTCGTTAAACTTCTAAGACTTTATCTTGAAGTACAGATCATACTCTTAATTGAGACAATAAAGAGTCCTTGGGTCCTACTTCAATCTTGGCATCAATCTTTTTGAATTCCATTAACTCTTTTTCATCCCCGTCCTCCAATGTCTCCATTACTGCCTTATTCTTATGTAAGGGCATTAACAATGACATTTTCCTTTCCTGGGCGATAATATATTACACAATCAAAATCCTTAATTAATTTTATATCCCTCTTCACCTACATATTTAATTCCTTATGTGTCATCAAATACCTCAGACTCTTGTGATTTGTAACGATCTATACATGAGACCTATATAAATAATGTCTCTATACTTGTAATTAACTTCGTGAGACTTCAATTGCCTTGAGGCATAAGTAATGACCTTTCTATGTTGCATTAAAAAACAACTAAGTCCTTTTTTGGATGTATTACTATAGACCACAAATCCTTTGATTTTAAAAGGAAGTGTCAACACTGGGGCGGTAGTTAAACTTCTCTTCAACTCCTGAAAGCTTTTTTCGCACTCCCGAGACCACCCTCATTTTATCTCCATTTTAGTCAATCGAGTTAATGGAGTTGCTATAGTTAAAAATCTCTCAATAAACCTTCAATAATACCCTACCAACCCTACAAAACTATGGATTTCTGTTATATTTGTAGGCTTTTTCCATTTCAGTACTGCTTTAACATTTCTTGGATATACAAATATTCCCTCTACAAATATAACATGTCCTAAAAAACCACATCTTTCAGACAAAATTCACATTTACTCGGTTTAAGATGTAATTGGTGATCTCTCAAGGTTTGTAATACTTGTTTCAAATGTTGTTCAATCTCCAAATAGAATCTAGAATAGATCAAAATATCATCTATAAACACTACCATAAACTTATCTAAATAAGATTAGAAGACCAAATTCATTAAATCCATAAACATTGCTGGTGCATTAGTCAAGCCAAAAGGCATTATCATGAACTCGTAGTCCCTATAATGATCCTTAACTGATAGTACCCCCATCTTAGATCTATTTTTAAAAATACCCCAACCCCTTATAACTAGTAAAAAAAGTCATATATTTATGGAAGCGGATACTTGTTCTTCATTGGTACTCTATTCGAGTATCTATAATCCATGTAGAGCCTAAAGGTCCCATTATTCTTTTTCACAAATAGAATTGAAGCTCCCCATGATGAAGTACTTGTGCGTAACCCCTTTTATATTAATTTTTGTAGTTGAAGCTTTAACTCAGCCAGTTCTGCTAGTGCCATCCAATATGGAGCCTGAGTTATAAGAGAGATACTAGACGATACATCAATCGAAACTTCTACTTCCCTTTTCAGGGGTAGCCTTGAAAATTCTTTTGGAAATACATCTGAAAACTCTCTCATGATAGGAAGATTATCCAACTATATCCTTCCCTTTTTAGAATCTATTACATAAGTTAGATAGGCCACACACCCCTTCTTCATAAGCTTATTAGCTATCATAGTCGAAATCACACAATTCAGTAAGACATTTCACTTCCCACTGAAAGTCACTCTTTTCCTATCTATTCCTTGAAGAGTCATTATTTTTGAAAAAAACAATTCATTTGAGGTCTATGGTTACTTAAACAATCCATTCCTAGAATTAAGTCAAAATTATGTAACTCTAATGACATTATATTTAATGCATTTGAGCTTTATGGTTACTTAAACAATCCATTCCTAGAATTAAGTCAAAATCATGTAATTCTAATGATATTATATTTACTTCTATATCATATTTCCTGATAGTAATTTTAACTCCCTTATATGTGCATGTTCTATATATACTACATCCCTGAATGGTGTGCTAATTAATAACCATTTTTTTTTAACTTAATTGGGTCCTCTGCCCTCAACCTCCAGGTTGGCCTCGATTTTCACTAGTCCCATACTACACTAATCTAGCAAGTTTATCTACAGTGATTGACTACCAATAACTCTGTGTCTACTACCTATGCCCCTAAACATACTCGGTTCTTCTAGGATAGTCTTTGTTAAAATATCCCTACCCACCATAGTAGTAACATCCCCAACCTAAATAGGAGCAGTCCTGCCATCTATGTCTATCCTGCTTGTATATAACATTGCCTTAGCGATGTAGAGCAATCTTCAGGGTGTCACTGCTCATATTTAACACAATAAGGGTAGGTAATGGTCTTCTGCTCTAAAATCCCACCAATATAAGTACCTTTGACGTCCAGCTATCTTCCAACTAGCCCTCCACATGCACTTTGATAAGACCTAACAGCTGATCTGCTCTCATTGGTATCCTCTTCTCCTTTCTTAAACTAATTGTACTGTCTTCCTTTTCCCTTCTTAAAACAAAGAGGCTTAGGGGGTTTACCCAAGGAGTAGACAACCTCTTTTCTCTTGCCAATAACAGATTGGCCTTACTGGTCCTCAACTATACAAGCCTCTAAAGCCTGAGCTGCCTCTGTCAAATCTCTCATCATCCTGAATTGCAAGGCTATTAACCCTTGTTTCAATTCTTGTCTTAGTCCATCTTAAAATCTCTTTGTCATGTGTTGCTCTGTAGGAACATTATGTGGGGAAAACATAGAGAGGTCATGGAACCTCATCTCATACTCCAATACTGACTTATCACCTCTCCTTAATGTTAGAAACTCTTGTTCCTTCATTTTGCGGTGATATCGAGAGTAAAATTGATTTTTAAACTCAACTTTAAATGCCCTATATCCCTCCTTAATTGCACATTCTCCCAATAATATTGCACTTCATTTGACGATAACTAGGTGGCACAATCTACCCTCATCTTATTTGACACTTTTATCTGAAACATGATCTTCTCTACCTTTCTAATCCATTTACCAGAAATTTCTGCATCTTAATCCCCAAGAAAAGGTCTCATCCTATCTCTCTTATACTCTTCACTATTCATACCAAGGTAACTATATTGTCTGTAGGTGTTGTAACCACTGGAGCTGGTGGTATTGCTTAAACTACTAGTGTTGTAGGGACTAATATATTCGTAGTCTCAACCATTGCCCTCACTATCTATACAATGAAAGAAGGGTCTGCATACGGAGTAGGGGCTCCCGTAGCTGTCACTAGTGGAGGCACAACCACTTATCCTTGATGATCTACCTTTTTTGGTTGCGACACTCCAGTCTACCTATAGGTGGCATCATTTTATAATCCATATGACTCCTCATGTCTTGACTGAATAACATCCGATGGCATATAAAATGCAATATATGCTAAAGGATCCTCTCATGGCTCTCTTTAGGATCCACATTTTGGATCCTCCTCTGTGCTAGAGATGGGTATGTTCTCGTACCATATCTTATACGAACCATCCTGAAATAATTACACGTATCAATTTCCATGATAATTCTTAAACCTATGCCGGGGCTGTGATACCAACTATAACATCCAATATAATTACAAGTAATCACTACATAGTTTCTCATGAATGTTATATTTTTAAAGTGATTTTTTTTGAAATATAAAATCTTAAATTTGAAAATCTACCGAAATTTTGACAATCTACCCTATAATTGGGGTCCCAAGTTATCGACTATAAACCCGATACACTTTAATATTCAAACATTTCATATTTCATTTATTATCCAATCATTTTAGACTCATCATATCACAACTCAATACATCACATCCATAACATTTCATTATGGTTCACTACATACATATATTTATTAATATAAAATATTCAAAATTTTCAGAACAAAATAAAAGGCATAATCACACATTAACTATCAATGACAAAATAAAAAAAACTAATACGACATCATATGTTTACATAATTAAGTCGAGTTCAAATTTCATAGTCTTGGAGACAATTAATATTTAAATACACAACCCATTATAGTACAAAAGAAGCATTTAATACAAGTTCAATCAAAATTATCAAGTGAAACCCATGCTCTGCCACTATTTCGGCGGTCCTAGAATCTTTAACTATACTTCTTGAGTTCCCAACAATCTCTTCAACCTGTTTCCAACCTTTGGAATGATCATTTTGCAAATTTTGAATTTTTATTGTGTTTTAAATTATTGTTAAATTTTGAATTTTTATGGTCTGTAAACATGTAATTTATTGGGTGTGTGTGTAAAATATACTAAAAAAAAAAATGCGCGTGTGTTGTATTTTCTTTTTATTACTTTTTATTTTGCATTAAATATATGGTAAAAAATGGAAGAAGATAAAAAGTTATAATTAACAAAATATTTTGATTGCATATAGCCAAATTCTAAAATTTTCAAGCACATTTTCTAAAAACAATTGTATTTTTTCATGTTTTTTTTTTAAATACAAAATGGATATCCATTTTATGATCATCCATTAGAATTTGATCAAAATTTCAAAAATACCACAAAAATTAATTTGTTTAATTAATATTCAAGGTATGATTTTTGCAATGCAATGCATACTTACGATATTAAATTATATAAATTAATAGTAAGAAATGCTAGGAATTAGTTGTAACTAGGGAATAATTTTGATGCTATTTTAGCCCTAGAATAATTAAAATTTAACCCAATAAGGTAGAGACTTCCTCACGAAAGAAGATCTGCCTTGAATCTTAGATGAGACTGACAAATAGAAACATGTCTTAGATTAACAATCATTCAATAAAATAACTTATATTAGGTAGGGAGCACTTGGGGTGATGCTTCTTTCCCTTGCATAACTAGTTCCCTTACCTAGACTCTCATAGACTATTAGGTCTCCTAGTGACTATAATACTAGGTGACGACTCATGAACTCTCTAATCATAACTTTACGATAAACCTAAAACCCCTTCAATTTCAGGAGGCAGCTCTGCCATTTGACGTCATGCACTTCACAACCGGATGGCAACTTCACTAGAAACTTGTCAGGTCGGATTAAGCTTTTTCTATTTGATTGTTTGTTTGTTTATTTTTATTTGTTTGTGTAATTTAATTTTAGCATGTATTTTTTTACATACTACTCATGCATAAGTACATCGGGTATGGATTAATGCCTTTATGTATTTTAATTTTGAGAATAAATGCAATTCTATATTAGGTGGAGAGTAACGGTCTATCTTATAACTTTCAATTGGGATTCAGATTCATGAGACATCCAACTATGAGTTAAGCGTTTACTTGGTAATGGCGGTCACACTAGGCCTCAACTATTTCTTGTATATCCCTATACCGCCTTTATAAAAGGTGGTCACTAGGCAGATCATAGATCCATTTGAGACTAGATAGTAAGCTTTCTCCTCATGTAGTGGCTTAGAACCTGCCCTTAGGATATGGACTGCCAAATAATTCATTTTGTATCAAGACAGACCTAATTAATAATCCTGAACTCTGCATGATTTTTTTAGTTAAGACCATGATTTTCTCTAAATACAGGTAAAAATATGAGATGATGTAATTAGTTGGGAGGATTGTTTAAGGACCAAGGCTAAGAAATCACCAGACATAAAAACCATTTTGTCTTTTTAAATGAAAGGGGCTAAGACCTACCTTTTGTTTTGTTCTCTCCAATGTGTATGAGACTTAACTGAGATAAGAATTTAGAAAATATCTTTTCAGATTAATCAAACTTTAGATTCCACATGTACTCCACAAAGAAGTCATGGATTTGCCCTTTGATCAGGTTAATCCATATTCAATGTACGAGTACATGCACTTGCATCCATAAGCATACATACATTCATGCTTTGAGGTATAAATGTCATGTGAGCATATGGCAGGTCGGAATATAGGTCCCTGAAAAACTTAAATCCATAGAGTTTACAACACCCGACTCCGATAAAGAAACATGGAAGATGAAGAACACACTCATTATGATGCCCACTTCCAAGAGGAGCTAGAGTCCCTGAAGGTTAACATGGTCCACATCACTACCTTGCTTGAGGAGTCACTAAAACACCTTTTTAGTGGAGGCCTATCCAATCGGCCTGTGACTTTTGCAACAATTTAGCCTAAAGAAATGATGGGTGGACAAAGTCAAGAACCCTAGTGTAATACAATATTTATGCAATCAATAATAAATGCATCAACCTAAGCAGTTATGGATGCATTCACCAATGAGTCCCACAAGAAAAAATCCTTTAAGGACATTGATCATGATAAAATATCAGCAGGCTATCAAAAAGGTTGACTTGTATGATCTTGTTCAAGCCATCAAGATATGTTTAGTCCCGAATATAGTTGTACCAAAAAAGTTTTATGTGCTCGAGGTTATAAAGTATACTGTAACTTAGTGTCCTATCTCTTACCTCAAGTCTTATTGCAACAAGATGGCAGAAGTAGTGTATGATGAAAAATTATTGATGCATTTCTTTTAAGAAAGTTTGTGTGGGTCAGTAGTAGGCTAGTACATGAGGCTAGACAACATGAAAATCTAGAAGTGGAAAGACCTCGTAGATGCTTTCCTCAAGTAGTATATGTACAACATGAATGTTGTTCCAAGTAGATTTAACCTGTAAGGTATGGAAATAGGTGATAAGGAATCTATCCATGAATATGCCTAGAGGTGGTTTAGGGTAGCTACTCAAGTGGATCTTGTTTAAGATGGAAAACTTCTTCAAGATGCTTCACTTTGAGTTCCTGATTAGAAGTGCAACCCAATACTTTATTGACCTAATGATTGTGATTGAAAGGATTGAACAATCTATCAAAGTAGGAACTGTGAACTCTGAAGTCATGATGGAACCTACGTCAGAGAATGGCTTTTAGATTGGGAATCCTGTACGATCAGTTCTCATTATATTATCGGTTTCTCAAATGCCACTGTCAAATATCGACATACCTTTACTACTCAAAGGTATTTATTAACATCTCCTGAACATAAAAAACTTTATCAAATCCTATAAAACCATTGTTCCCTATGTGGTACAATCCAAATGAGAAGTGTGAACATCATGATGGGATCCTCAACCATTCAATCAAAAGTTGTAAGAATTTTAGGTATCAATTATAAAAGTTGGTGAGAAAGCGGTAAGTTGAGCTTGCAAAGGATAATGTCATCTACCACATTGTCACTAGATCATCATGAGCATAACAAGTGGTTGATAAACACTAACAAGCACAGAAGTTGCCAAGGAATTTGACCCAACGAAGAGTGTGATATGTGACAAACTTTGCTATTCTGTATTTTTGGTTTTGGGATTGCATCATATTTTTTAATGAAACATGATTTTTCAATCTCTTTGTTGTTTTAAAATTAGAAGATGTTTTTGTGAATTAATAATTTGACATTATATTGTTGTTTATAATTAGATAAATATAATGGCAAAAATGATCGAACCCTAAGATGTGTTATGCAAGATCGTAAGAGGCAATACTTACCATTTTTAATCTCATAAAACTAACTTTTATAACTAACTTTATGGCTCTATTCATAGCATTTTGGCCACATCAATTTTGTAAAAACTATTTTGTCAAAAATCTTGAAAAATAAACTTGCTTTTGGATTTATGAAATAATTAGATGTTTGCTTAAAACAGTATTTAAATACCTTTTCTAAGGTGGCGAACGAATCATTCATACAATTTCTATTTTAAAGTGACCGAACAATTTTGAACCATGACATAAAAAATGAAAAATACATAAAAAGCTCACACCTCATGTCTCTTGGGCCATGTTCTAGTTACATGTATAATCGGTTTAGTTAGATCTGGTAGTCATCGATTCATGAAAACATAAGTCTTTATGTAAAAAGTACCAAACAAGTATAGTGAATAGGGACAAAATTTATCGGTTATAATCGCTTGTGTTTGAAATGATGAAAGACTATTTTGCTATCCATTCACATTCTAAAATATATCTCTCGTGGTCCCCATTTGAGTATGAATAAGTTTTTTTTTTTTGTAAGAACCTTGACTAGGATCATACCTCACACTAGAGGCAAATTGAAATTCAAAGTCGAAGTTCAATCCTAATTAGGATCACACTCCGCATTGGAGGGCAAGGAAAACTTTAGCGATCAAAGATCGAGGAGATGTTGTGAAAAATCTAAAAAGACCTCAAATGTTGAGGGGTATTCCCAAATAGAAAAGAAAAATGACAAAGTCAAGGTCAAAATAAAATAAGGATGCCCTACTAAAGCAATCAAAATGGTGAATCAAAGAAACACGATTGAAAGACACAATGACGGTGATCCTAAGTCTTTAAAACCTTAAAATACCTTTTGAGCTTACATATCCATTTCCTTCTTAGCCAATAGCCATAGCCTACATTACGTGTTTTTAAAAGTCTTTTCTAATCAAGTAAGCAAGAAAGTTGGACCAATAAACGATGTTCTTAAAATGAAAGAATTTTTTTGCAAGAATCATGACATCACAAACAAAATTACCCATTATTATTCATGCTGATAATATAAGCATAAAAAAAAGAAATAATTTTTTCACAATAAAACCTTAAGTTTTTACTCGAGCCTCTCATCTTGAAACCTATAAAAGCATAAGGTCATCTCATTTTGTACCTTCACCAAACCAAATCATTTTTTCCTAAGAGTGATTAAACCCATGGGAATTGTAAGAAATTCAAAACAAAATGTTTTTAAGCTTACATCAGGTAAATTTATGTTTTCAAAAAGTAAAAATTCATTTGAGCCAAAGATAACCCCAACTTTGAACTAGTATTTTTTTCTTGACCTATACCTTGTCAATCATCAAAAACATATTTATCAGTGTTGAATGGAGTGTTTTGGGTCTTTGACCAAAAAAATTTAAACTTCAAGAATACTTTCACAATTTATGTCTTTCTGATTTTATTTCAACAATTAAACTTGAATAAATATAATTCTTGAAATTTGGGAGTTGATTCCAAAAGAAAGATGTTCAAATAAAAAGGTCATTGACCAAGTTTAATAATGAACAAGGGTTTAATAACGAAGGAATCCAACAAAATTTCATTGCCCAACAAGGTTAAGCAAGAAAGAGTCCAACAAGTGATGCAACCATATTATTCGATAGTTTCACCCACATTTAACTAGTGTTTTACCTATGTTTTATATATAAAATGCCTTGATATTCTTTGTTTTATGTTTTGAAGGCACTTTTGGATGAAAGATGCAAA
>Ga0325410_1000589_pt1 | contig 38166 bp, 26 predicted proteins | sample PopdelMetagenome_16_FD_206182 | JGI IMG/M metagenome (GOLD analysis project Ga0325410, IMG submission 206182) | Populus deltoides microbial communities from Bellville, Georgia, United States - Xylem-PdIQD-R3 | ecosystem: Host-associated > Plants > Phyllosphere > Stem > Wood/Secondary xylem...
CCTCTAGAGCTCACGCTCTGCACAAAACATCGACTGAAGGTCAAATCTGCCAATTATCTCCAATTTACTCCTTTTTGCATCTTTCATCCAAAAGTGCCTTCAAAACATAAAACAAAGAATATCAAGACATTTTATATAAAAAAACATAGCAAAACACTAGTTAAATGTGGGTGAAACTATTGAAAAATATGGTTGCATCACTTTCCAACGGTAAATGGAACGCTTTCTAATTCTATACGATGAGAGAGAACCATCCATTTGAAGTTGAGATTTGTTATTGCCAAACAGAATGCAGATATAACCGAACTTGTCTTATTAAATTAGTTGGGCTATTAAAATTTCTTTATTTTATGAGGAAACACTTGTTTGGGTTTTAGACTTGTTTATTTTTTTATTTTAATTAGTTTGGGCTAGTTTTAGCTTGCGTTGGTTATTATTTAATTTGGGTTTATATGTGACCCATTAAGAAAACTAGGGTTTTGACTTGGGGTATAAATACTCTTGAGAATAATTTTCGGCACACTTTTTTGCCTAATAATAATCTGATTTTTGCCGACCTTTGGTTATCAATCTAGTTTCTTGATTGAACTTTCAACTCTTCAAAGAATTGACCAATCTTTCTTGTCAATTTATACTCTTTTTGCTTGTCTTCAAGTGTAGGGTTGTGATTAAGTTGATTTATAGTCTTGTCGCCTTGGAGCAGGTCTTTCATTGTGAGAAGTTCATCCTATTTTCAGCAAACTTGGATTAAATAGATCTTGGGTTCGTGAATTCTATTAAATTCTGCTAGGGTTCACATCAAAAAGACTAATGTTTAGAGCCAACACTAGTTGGTTACAGTCGATCATCCTGCTAGACCTCCCAAGTCAGGGACGAGTGCTACTTAAAGGAGGCCTAGATTTCAGGAGAGAAGGACTCGGGGTTTGGTATATCACATGACCTAGGAGGATGTGGGAGTTGTGCCTGATGTTGTGACAAGTACTTTACAGTTAGATACAATGCAAGTTTATGCTTTAATTAATCCTGGAGCTAGTTATTCCTTTGTAGCATATAGAATTGTGAATAATTTGCACATGTTACCTAGTAAGTTAAGTATAGGAGTGATGGTTAGTACACCTCTGGGAGAGTATAGATATTGATGATATTTATTAAGTTGAAACTAAGAATTGAAGGGTTAGAATTGAGGGTAAATCTTATAACGTTAAAGTTATATGATTTTAACTTGATTCTAGGCATGGATTGGCTAAGTAGACATCGGGCACAACTGGATTGTTTCACCTAAATGGTGACTATCCAATGAATATGTGATAAAAGAGTAGTATTTAAAGGGGAGAGAAAAGTAATTTCAAGTTGTGTAATTTTAGTTTTGATAGCTGGAAAATTAATGAGGAAAGGTCATTCTACTTGGTTAGCCCATGTGAGAGAGCTAGAAAAGGGTAGTATAGACTTGGCTAGTATTCTTATTGTAAGGGAATTTCAGGATGTATTTTTAGGAGAGTTGCTTGGATTCCTTTTAGTTAGAGAAATTAAAGTTTCTATAGAAACTATTCCAGGAATGGCACACTTCAATTGTGCATCGATTATCGTCAATTGAATAAAGTGATGGTGAAGAACAAATACCCACTCCTACGGATAGATGATTTATTTGATCATTTAAAGGGTGCAAGGGTGTTCTCTAAGATAGATTTGAGGTCTGGGTACCACCAGTTGAGGATCAAGGAGCAAGACATACAAAAGACTGCTTTCAGAGCCCGTTATGGGCATTACGAGTTTTTTGTGATGTCTTTTGGGTTAACCAATGCACCAGCCATATTTATGGATTTGATGAATCGGGTGTTTCGGCCTTACCTAGACCAATATATGGTTGTATTTATTGACGACATCTTGGTGTATTCCAACTCATATGTGGAGCACGAGCAATATCTAAGGGTTGTGTTACAGACTTTGATGAAGAATCGATTATATGCAAAGCTTGATAAGTGTGAGTTCTAGCTTAAAGAAGTGGTATTTTTGGGTCATGTAATTTCTATAGAAGGAATATTCATTGATACAAGGAAGGTTGAGGCCTACTGATGTGACAGAAATCCAAAGTTTATTGGGTCTTACCGGGTATTACAGGAGGTTTATTGAGGGGTTTTCCACTATAACATCGCTTTTGACTAAGCTGGCCCATAAGGAAGTCAGGTTTGTTTGATCATGTAACAACCCGACTTTTTCAAGGCCAAAATTGATGGATTTTTTTTCATCAGGTTTTGGATGCTTTTCACCATATCATTCTGCAAATTTATAATTGCATTCCATTCATTAACAAGGCACAATCCACGTATGATAACATAAATCAACATTGTCATAAAATGGATTCTCAATACACATGCCCATAATATTATATTTTCATTCTCGTAGGTTCACATTACATCATATTGACATACTAAAAAATTCACATTCTTGTTCTATCTCGTTATCATCATGAGTTCATACAAGAGTGTCGAATGACAAGTTACACAACTAGTGCTTTCGTTATCCTAACCTCATGTAATTTCACAACATAACATCCTTATAAGAAGAATATCACATATGTATATTCATAAACATCATATCTACGTGTTTGCACATACACATTAGTGTTCCTCTTTGATTTTTCATTACAAGTCTTTACAAAAGGGGTTGGATGACTAATTAAGCAATTAACACGTCTGTTCATACAAAACTTGTAAACACCCAACAAAAAAAGAGAGCTAAGCCAAAAACAACTCCACCGTCGTTACCGATTTCTGGATCGGTAGCGACACACTACTTGGCAATTTAAAGAAACATAATAAAACAATATTAGCATTACATTTCATTCATGGACCCAAAGAGTGTAATTCTATCATTTCTCCTTACTTATATAAATACCATCGTTAATATTTCATCAATTATCGAGGCTAATTACAATACTCAAACCCAATCATTCGTCTCAAATACAGTTAGCCGAACTAACGTTATTCTCTACTTAAAGCATAACAATCGTAGTTCTTTCATATATTTAGCATATACAAAACATACTATACATGGACGCATCAAATTGAAACTAACTCCTAACTCTCAAATTGGGCTATCCTCTTAGAATGCCATTAGCCGAAGCCAATCGTTTAGTCATATTGGTCATCCACTTAGGATGCTATTAGCCAAAGCTAACCATTTATTCATCATGGTCATTCGCCTAGGGTGCCAGTAGCTGAAGCTAATCATTTATTCATCCTGGTCATCCATTTAAGGTGCCACTAGCCGAAGCTAATCATTTGTTCATCCCGGTCATCTGCTTAGGATGCCATTAGCCGAAGCTAATCATTTGTCCATCCTGCTAATCATTTATTCATCCCGACCACCCACTTCGGATGCCATTAGCCGAAGCTAACCAATCATTTGTCTTGGTCATCCATTCGAATGCCATTAGTCGAAGTTAATCAATCATTTGTCCCCGTCATCCCCTCAAATGCCATTAGCCAAAGCTAATCAATGATTTATCTTGATCATCCATTCGAATGCCATTAGCCAAAGCTAATCAATCATTTGTCCCCATCATCCCTTCAGATGCCATTAGCCAAAGCTAATCAATGATTTATCCTGGTCATCCATTGGATGGCCATTAGCCGAAGCTAACCAATCATTTGTCCCAATCATCCATTCGGATGCCATTAGCCAAAGCTAACCAATCATTTATCCCGGCCATCCGGATGCCATTAGCCAAAGCTAACCAATCATTTGTCCCGGTCATCCAATCAGATGCCATTAGCCGAAGCTAATCAATCATTTGTCCTCGTCATCCCTTCGGATGCCATTAGTCGAAGCTAATCAATGATTTATCCCGATCATCCATTAGGATTCCATTAGCCAAAGCTAATCATCAACCAATCAAACGTTCCAGAGGCAGTTTATGAATCACTATAACATGGTAAAATCCTTTGAATTGCTCATTCAAACGATTCATAACAACTTGACATTCACTGCAACATAATAGCAAACCCTTCGTGATACTCGTACATGTGTTCTGTAATAGTTTAACATACAGTAAACACGATAATAGATCCTTTGTAATACACAAACAAAACATTCCATAACAGTTTAACATTCAGTAACACAATAGTACACCTTTTGTAGTACTCATCCAGCCATTCATGACTATTAATGTTCAATACAATACAATAATAGATCCCTCGTAATACTCATACAACCATTCGTGATAATTAACATTCAGTATAATACAATGGTAGATCTTTTGTAATACTCATACAACCATTCGTGACAATTAATGTTCAATACAATACAACGATAGATCCCTCGTAATACTCATATAATCATTCGTCACAATTACATTCAATAAGATACAATAATAGATTCTTTTTAATATTCATACAACCATTCATCACAATTGCATTTAATAAGACTTGATAGTAGATCCTTTGTAATACTCATACAACCATTCATCACAATTACATTCAATAAGACATGACAGTTGATCCTTCATAATACTAATACAACTATTCATCACAATTACATTCAATAAAATACAACAGTAGATCTTTGTAATACTCATACTACTCATACAATCATTTGTCACAATTACATTCAATAAAATACAACACTAGACCCTTCATAATACTTAAACTAGCATTCATCAGTAGCCTAAATTTATAATAGTTCAATTAACATCTCATAGTCGGTTTAATATTCATCACAACACAATAAAATATCCACCTCTAACAGGTCATTTCAGAACATTAACATTTTCGTCATTGTTTCAACACTCAACAAGAACTCGATCAACATTTCATAGTCGTTTCAACAATCATCAAGAATTCAATCAAACACTTCATCGTCGTTTCATCATTCAACAAGGATTTAATAAAATATCATCATAAGTAAATTATTTCAAAACATAAACATAATATGAGAAAAAGGTGGAAACACCTACCACTTCACTTGTGGGTTGTCCTTGTCTTGACGATGGTCTGATCCCGGCCACACCACCTAAGACATCAATGGCCACAAATTAGTACATTTGCATCCTTAAATCACATCCATCACCATACTTATTTCAAGAGTCCATATGTTCACATTCAAGTGTTCCACATTTTACACCATCATACAATGAAATTGTATAAGCATTTAAGTCAATTCTGCCCGGGGGGTCTATTGTAGAAAATAGGTAGCAAAACTAATTCACTGCGGGCTGTGAAAACTGTTACGCTGCAGGTGCCCCACAATTCGACACTGAAAACTGTTTCGCTACAGGCACCTCAATTTCAGCAGCAAATGCTACTTCGCTGTAGCCAACAAGCTTTTGATAGCGAATGCTAATTCGCTGCAAGCAACTCGATTTCAGCAACGAATCACACTTCCGCTGCAGACAACACAACTTTGATAGCAAATGCTGATTCGCTGCAGACAACACAACTTTGACAGTGAATGCTGATTTACTGTAGGCAACACACTTTTGGTAGTGAATGCTAATTCACTGTAGACGATTCAATTTCGGTAGCGAATCATAAATTCATTGTACAACACATACCTTCGGCAGCGAACACTAATTCATTGCAGACAACTCAGTTTCGGCAGTGAATCACAAATTCACTGTAGACAACACATTTTCAGCGGCGAACGCTGATTCGTTACAACCAACACACTTTCAGTAGTGAATGCTAATTCGTTGTAGACAATTCAATTTCAGCAGCAAACACTGATTCGCTGCAGACAACTCAGTTTCGGTAGTGAATCACAAATTCAATGTAGACAACAAACTTTCAGCAGCGAACGCTGATTCGCTGCAGACAACACGATTTTGGTAGCGAATGCTACGTCGTTGCAGACAACGCAATTTTGGCAGGGAACACCGATTTGCTGCAAACCACATGATTCGGCAACGAAAACTGATTCGCTGCAGGCAACACCATTCGGCAGCATAAATTCCTTCGCTGCAGATAACACAAATTGGCAATGAAACTAATTCGCTGCAGACCACACAATTCGGCAACGAAATTAATTCGCCGCATACAACATAATTCGACAGCAAAACTGGTTCGCTGCATGCAACAAAAATCGGCAGGGAAACTAATTCGCTGCAAACACTACAAATCAGCAGCGAAACTAATTCACTGCAGACAACACCCTTGGAAGCGAAACTAATTCGTTGTAGGCAACACAATTCGGCAGCAAAAATTCTTTCGCTGAAGATAACACAAATCGACAGTGAAACTAATTCACGCAGACCACACAATTTGGCAGCAAACTACTTCAGTGTAGACAACATAACTCTGCACATAACATCGTCTTAACATATTTGTAACGCCTAGCACATTCACATGCGTTTATACTTATTTTCATTGATCGAGTATGTAAAAAAATATGATTAAATTGTTATATATATATATATATATATAAGAAATTTCTCAACAACCTTTCAACAATTTTTTTTATTAAAGAACACAGTTTATCACAACTGTTGTTTAAATCATATTCACATAAATTATTTATAAGTTTATCTTTTTCTTAAAATACATATAATCTTTTTGCCTAAAACTAGATAACTCGGTGACACTAAGAAACTGATGTCCTCAAAAGAATTTACCTGTGACATACAAAAAAATTAAAAATTAATTCATAATAAATATTTGCATCATCCTAGTGACTAACGTTTAATAACTATATGATCAAAACCAATTTCATAAATATTTCTTTAAGAACATTGATCTTACATTAATTTCCAACATTATACATCTTCATCGTTCATAATAAGTATTTGCATCATCCTAGTTACTAACGTTTAATAACTATATGATCAAAACCAATTTCATAAATATTTCTTTAAGAACATTGATCTTACATTAATTTCCAACATTATACATCTTCATCGTTCTCTAATAAGTTTTATTTCTAACATTTTATTCATCACATTATCATTCTTATATCATGATAACTTTCCTTTTCTTTTTCTTTTTTCTTAATCTAGTTTAACACATCAATATACGATCTATTCCTCATAACTTTAAAATTAATCGGAATCATTCAAACACTTTCATACAGTGTTTCTTTTCACTTTGGATTTATTTCATAACTCTTTCCATTTCATGAATATATTCAGTTTATGTTATTATTTCATATCACATGGAATTTACACCACAATTTATTTCCTCAACACATAAATCATATGATCTTTTCCTCTCACAACCATCTTTAATCCATATCGTAAATCATTGCGTAATTATGTCTACTTCCTATCGTAATTTAATTCACAACATATGTAATTCAAGTCGCTCTTTTGTTTCCCTAGCATTTATTATATATGTGATAAATTGTACATCAGTCCATACAGCACCCTTGTTATATTAAGAAATTTCCTCAATTCATTATTCATTCCACTTATTTCATGTCCATTTTTATTATTTATAATTTATCACATAAACTTCCATCACTTTTATACTTAAAAGACGTGCTCATATTATTTTTCTTTTCCATTAAACTTTGTTCGTAGGGATAATTTAATACCCAAACCTTAACCTGTCAGCACAGTCAAACTCATATACACCTTGCTTCATTACATGTTTGCGGTCAATTGGTCAGCCGAATAACTTATTAATCCCTTAATATGACAACCTCAACCATTCGGAAACCATTATGCATAACTCTCTTTTTAAAATAATTTAATATACACTCTACTAAAAATCTGGTGGAGTTTTCCTCACACTTGAACTATACCAATTTATCGACATCTTCATCAATATCTTAATCCAATACTACAAACATAATTTACTACTCAGCACAACACTACGAGGTACCTGATATTTTATTTAATACCAAATATAATCAGCTTTATTCACAATGATTATTTACTATTATATTTTCTATATATTTACCCTATCAATTACTAAACAATTAATTTCTTATTTTATCCTTAACTTTACATATCAATACAGTTAGCACAAACTAAGGACATACTAATGTCCTTTCTAGTCCCAACCGGATATTTGTTCAATTACCAAATTATTGGCTTCTTCAATTGCCCATTAATCAAAGTACTGATCCCATTAACCAAGAAATTAGTTTCTCCAATAGCCCATTAACCAGAGCACTTAGTCCCATTAACCAGGACACTAGTTTCTCCAATTATCCATTAAATAGGGCACCGATTTCTCCATTTGCCCATTAACCAGGGCATTAGTTCCTCTAATTAACCATTAACTAGGGCACTAATTTCTCCATTTGCCCATTAACCAGGGCCCATTTGCCCATTAACCAGGGCACCAGTCCCATTAACCAGGGCACTAGTTCCTCCAATTACCCATTAATCAGGGCATTGGTTTCTTCATTTGCCCATTAACCAGGGTACTAGTCCCGTTAACCAGGGCACTAGTCCAATTAACCATGAAACTAGTTTCCACACAATATTTGTTTATTTGCCGGCTATCTCACATGTCAGTTAATTTGAAGTTCCCATCTCACACACACACACAGATACATACATACATACATACACACAGATACATACATACAATGGTGGGATTTGTTGTCGATTTCCACACGATTTACATGGCAGTCTAACACAAATTACACATGATTTCCACCGTTTTAACCGGTAACAGACCATACATCAAATCCCACCAATGTTGTCGATAATAATTCTTGCATAGCAATTCTATCGTTGCAATCAAAAGTAATGTATACATGGTTTTTCTGCCGTTACAATAAATCACATCTCATAATAGACTACCCATTATCACCTATGCAATTAATCAGAACTTTTCAATTTTCTTAATAATAATATCACATTAATGTTCATATTTACAATGGCATTATAAAAAAAATTACAATATCTTAACATTCATAAAATTTCCTAAATAGATTAGGTGTCGGGCACCTACCTGTAGTTTGGTCATTGAATGCACAACCCTGATGTTATCCTCCCATAGGCAACTCTCATGTACCAGCAAGAATTAATAAATCACTTATACAATTATTTCTTTATGAAATTATTTAAATTTATTTCACCATCGCGAAATTAAATTTAAACTTCACATTCATAAATCACTAATAAACTACTTCCAATCCATATATCCATAATAAATTATTTTATTTATAATACATTTATCACCATGGTTTATCTAACTAATAAATTAGTTTTATTATCCATTCCATGACTTCAATTCCATTATTTTTTCCTAATCCTTATATATTACAACAATAAGATTAAACAAGGATTTTGTCACAATTTAACAACCAAATTTAACAACCAAACTCATTTATTTTCATGAACTTGGCCAAACCTTTATAAGATGGAAAATTAAGATTTTACTTCCATCCTATTTAATTTGCAATTCAATCCCTCTCACCATGTTTCTTAATGTATTTCAACACTAATTTTATCATTACCCACATCCGCATTCCATCCTTTTATTTCTTTCCTCACTTTGCCAAATTTCTTAGTTTACTAAAGATGTCATTTTTTTTTCCCATTTACATCCTACTTGTTTATGCATTACTTAACCCTATTAAATATATTTTCATCCAAACTAAAATCCTAACTTAGTCAAATACAATTTTCCTCTTCTTCCATTTAGCCTTGCTAAATTTTTATTTTTTTTACATCCAATGAGGGATCAATTGTTCTTCGATTCTAGTTTTCAAAACCTCATCTAAGGTTAATTTTATTCATTTGAGCATGGTAATTTTGCATTTCATCAATCACATACATTCCCTATATTTTTCTACCAATGCCAAAATTTCAAGTAAAGGTAGCATGAAATTTCTTCAACTTTTTATTCAATTAAACACTAACCCATTCAATTCTCATGCCAACAAACAAAATTTCATAACAACATCACAAATTACTACAACCAATATGCTAATCACAAAGTTCCATAATCAAGCACATCATCACCCAAGCATATAGTATGAAATTTCTACAATCAACACAATAAAATCATACTTACTTCTAAGATAACAAGGAATTTAATTAGAAGAAACCTCAAGGTGAAACCATCCTTTATCTCCCTCCATCTTCTTCCTTTCTCTACACTTCATTCTTCCTCCACAAGCTTTAAAACCCTTAGATCACTCAAATATTTAGTGTAGCTCACCATAAACCTTCTTAATTATCTTAACTCTCCATAGTCATGCATTATTTTCAAGAATTGATGAGAGAATTGTGGAGAAGATGTAAGAAAATCCCAAACTCCCCTTTCTTCCTATAACCTGCTGGACACCCCAAGCAAATTGGGGTTTATATAGTAAAATTTTCATTATTTGCATTTAAGCCCTTTTGCCTTTCTTATTTAAATTTATCTAGTCCCCATGAGTCATTTTCTTTTCTTCTTTTAGTCGGCTGGAAATAGCCCTTTGAAAGCTGACATTTCAACTAATTAATACCATCTTTCTTTTAATTATATTACCATGTGTCTCTAGTGTGTGTGTATTTTACCCGGTTACCGGTATTTTTTCGTGCAAATTTTAAAAATCACCAGATATAATATTTAAAAAATTCTGAAACTTTACCCCACGGTAAAATAATATATTATAATGCTCCGCACAAAGTTTCAACTCATTTGTCAATCATATTAAAAGTTATGCGTGATAGCGTAAAACTGGTCAAATTGCAATTTTCTAAAAAAAATCCCAATTTCTCTGAAAATTCAGAAATTTTAACCAAAGCTAAGAAAATATATTATAAGTCTCCACACAAATTTTCATATATTTTTGACAACCCGATCGAGAGTTATGAATTTTTAACGTAAGACTAGTCGATTTATGATTTTTTGCCAAAAAATCAAAATCTCCTTATTTCATCCTTGCGTAAAGCACCCAATCATTTTACTGTCTCATCAGAGCCACTTTACTATATTTATTTTCATTTTTAGTCATTTATGGCTTATTCCAATGCCACGACAACATTACTGATTTCTCGCCGGTGTTTACACCAACACTTTTCATACCATTCTTTTTTTTTGCCTAGGGGTTTACAATATTATTATACAATTTCATCAAACACAAGTAGAAATTTATGTCATTGACACCAACATACTTCGAGTTTTGGTTTCAGCAGGGTCTAAAGTCCCAATGACTACGCAATTTTGTACATAACCCTTTCTAACACAAGTTCTTCTATCATACATGCAAGAATCAAGGTAATCATGCTATTCTTCTTTTTTTGCCTAGGGGTTTACAATATTATTATACAATTTCATCAAACACAAGAAAAATTTATGTCATTGACACCAACATACTTCGAGTTTTGGTTTCAGCAGGGTCTAAAGTCCCAATGACTACACAATTTTGTACATAACCCTTTCTAACACAAGTTCTTCTATCATACATGCAAGAATCAAGGTAATCATGCCATCATGCATTCTATTTTAGTTTAAGTATGTCCTTAAGAATTCAACAAGATCATAATTTTTGCATGTCTTCATCTCATTCCACATTTCATTCATGTTCATCAATCATTCATTGGAAGTCTAGACATTAACATCAATACAAATTCTGCCTTAGTTCACCAACTTAGCTGATCCTCTTCTTAGGTTTACACCATCAAAATCACTCATACTCACTTAGATTTCTTTGGTAAGAGTCTGCACATAAGTTCTTATATTCATCATTCCACTTAGATCTTCCATTTAATTATTTCTAAAACTATGAGTGCATGAACATAAGCTTCTACATTGGGGTTTTCATCCCCTCCTTGTTCTGAAATCGTGAGGCAGCAACCAGCCAAGGAAGAATACTTCTCTTACCTCACGTTCCTGAAAACTTTAGAGCAAGTTTTGGTGACATGATTCTTTCCTCAATCTCAGTTTTTCCTTCTCTTCCATCTCTACTGTATAGCGGGTCTGTCATACTCCTTCTCCTCTCATGGTTTTAGTCATCAACATAACTCCTTAGCTTTCTTCTTCTTCAAACACTTAAGGCAGGGGACATGCAGCTCATGTAGGTGGGTTTTCTCCTTGGAGAGGATGGTTGTTGTTGTAGTCACAACTATTGGCTGGTTATTGGAAAGGGGCATGAACTCCTTCTCCTTCCATGGCTTCGGCCACTTCTGTCTTTTCCTTGCTCACCCTTCTTCTCCAGCATTCAAAAGTGGTGCATGCATCTTGGTATGCAGCTATTGCAGGAAACTTTATGGGGTGAGGAAGAAGGCAAGAGCACGCAGCTTGTTATGGAAAGAGTGTCCCTTTCTCTCTCCTTGCTACATTTATACCCCTCTTAAATACAAACGGGTGCTTGGACGTTGGACCAAGGCTGTCCTTATCCTCCCTTTGGGTTATCCTTGGGCTGGTTTCTATTCCCATTCTCCCCTAGGATAGGCTGGTCCAACACTAATTTTTTGTTAGGTTTGACAGTGTCGTTGTCGATTTAGAAATCAGTAGCCATAGACTGCGTCATTGCCGATTTAGAAATCGACAAGGAGAACTGCGCCACTTTCAATTCATAAATCAACAACCATAAACTGTGTCGCTATTGATTCTGAAATCAGCAGCCAAAAACTTTATTGCTGCCGATTCAGAAATCGGCAGCCAAAAGCTTTGATGCTGTCGATTTTGAAATCGGCAGCCAAGTATTGTGCCGCTGTCGATCCATAAATCGGCAACAAAGAACTTTGATGCTGTCGATTTGTAAATCAGCACCGAGAACTGCACCACTACCGATTCATAAATCGGCAACCTCAAACTGTTTTGCTACCGATTCAAAAATCTGCAGCCAAAACTGCTTCACTACTGATTCAGAAATTGACAACCTCAAACTATGCCGCTGCCAATTCAGAAATCCGCAGCCAAAAGCTTTGCTGCTGCCAATTCTGAAATCAGCAGCCAAGTAATGTGTCGTTGCCGATTCAAAAATTGGCAGTAAAGAACTGTGCTACTACCGATTCAGAAATCAGCAGCGACAGTGGAGTCGTTTTAGCTTAGCTCTTTCTCTTTTTTTTTTGTTGGGTGTTTACAGAATTAGCATTCGCTGCTGAAAATTGTGTTGTCTACAGCGAATTAGTGTTCGCTGCCAAAACTATGTTGTTCGCAGCGAATTAGTTTTCGCTACCAAATTACATCGAGACAGTTTCACTACCGAATTGGGGTGTCAGCACTGAATCAGTTTTTGCTGCCGAATTGTTTTGTCCACAGCGAATCAGTGTTTGCTGCAAAATTGCAGTGAGTCAGTTTTTGCTGCTGAATGCACTGTGTGATCATGATATATGGAACACTGAACTATGATCTTGGATATATTTAAAGTATACATGGTGACAAGTTAGGTGATTATTAAATATGAATGTACTGATTTGTAGCCATTGATGTCTTAGGAGGTGCGATCAAGATCGGACCTTCATTAGGACAAGGACAAACCCGTAGGTGGAACAGGTATGTGGTTTCCACCTTTTTCTCATATGACGTTTATGTTTTGAAATGATTTACATATGCTAATATATTATTAAATCCTTGTTGAATGATGAAATGACGATAAAGTGTTTGATGTCCCTGTTACAACACAAGGTAATTTCAAGCATTATAGGCAATTTAAAAACATAATAAAGCAATATTAACATTACATTTCATTCATGGACCAAAAGAGCATAATTCTTTCATTTCTCCTTACTTATGTAAATGCCACCCTTAATAATTCATCAATTACCAAGGCTAAATACAATACTAAAACCCAGTCCTCCATCTCGAATACCGTCAACCGAACTAACATTATTCTCTATTTAAAACATAACAATCATAGTTATTTCATATACTTGGTATATACAAAACATAGTACCTATGAACGCATCAATTCTTGAAACTAACTCATAACTCCCAAATCTTGAACCCCTGATTCGTTGCAAACAACACAATTCAGTTGTAAATCCCGAGAAAATCAAGGCTGGAATAAATTAAAGAAAATAAACTAAACTAAAAAGAAATGGGAACAAAATGAATACACCTAAAGAAAATGGGACCTAAATGCAAATAAGAATAAATGGAAAGATTGACGAATATGGACAGTTCGTCTCTTGACTTTCAGAGGGATTTCGGGTAGGAGGATGATGGAATTAGGATCAGATTTCTAAAAGAAATTGTAGTTTTGGACGTTAACTAACTAATGAAAGTGGTCTTGCTCAATTTGGAGTTATAGAACTCCAGCTATAGGTCACCAACCGAGACTGGGTCATGACAGACCCTATAGGGTAGTAGGTCTGGTTCGTTGATGAGAAATTTTGACTATCTTAGAGGCAGAACTAGGTTCTCCTTCCTCTAGAGAACTTGTAGCCTCATGTTTCTTCTTTCTAACGAGACTAATCTAACTTGAATCATAGTTCTATAACTCTAGATATAGTTAAAAATCTGAGAGGTCAGATAGTAACAGTCCAAACATTTATTGATGAGCAATTTTGATTGTCTTAGAGGCAGAAATGGGTTCTCCTTCCTTCAGAGAACTTGTAGCCTCATGTCTTAGCTTTCTAACGAGACTAATCTCGCATGAATCAGAGTTCTATAACTCCAAATATAGTTAAAAAAATCTGAGGAGAGGTCAGACAATAACAGTTCAAAAACGAGACAGTAACAATTGGACAGTAACAGTCCAAATGTTTGTTGATGAGAAATTTTGACTATTTTAGAGGTAAAACTAGGTTCTCCTTCCTTTAGAGAACTTGTAGCCTCATGACTTAGCTTTCCAACGAGACTAATCTTGCATGAATCGGAGTTCTATAACTCTAGATATAGTTAAAAAAATCTGAGGAGAGGTCAGACAATAACAATTCAAAAACGAGACAGTAACAGTTGGACAGTAACAATCCAAATGTTTGTTGATGAGAAATTTTGACTGTTTTAAAGGTAAAACTGGGTTCTCCTTCCTTAGAGAACTTGTAGCCTCATGTCTTAGCTTTCCAACAAGACTAATCTTGCTTGAATCGGAGTTCTGTAACTCCAGATATAGTTAAAAAACTGAAGACAGGTCAGACAATAACAGTTCAAAAACGAGACAGTAACAATTGGTAACAGTTGGACAGTAATAGTCCAAATGTTTGTTGATAAGCAATTTTGACTATCTTAGAGGCAGAACTGGGTTCTCCTTCTTCAGAGAACTTGTAGCCTCATGTCTTAGCTTTTCAACGAGACTAATCTCGTTTGAATCGGAGTTCTATAACTCCAGATATAGTTAAAAATCTGAGGGGTCAGACAGTAACAGTTGGAGAGTAATAGTCCAAAGGTTTGTTGATGAGCAATTTTGACTATCTTAGAGGCAGAACTGGATTCTCCTTCCTTTAGAGAACTTGTAGCCTCATGTCTTAGCTTTCCAACGAGACCAATCTTGCTTGAAACAAAGTTCTATAACTCTAGATATAGTTAAAAATCTAAGGAGAGGTTAGATAGTAACAGTTCAATGTCTAGACAGTAACAGTTCGGGATTTAAACAGAAACATTTCAAATATAAAGAAAGGAATGATAACTGTGATTGGACAAAGAACGACAATATTAATGGGTGAAATGAGAAAAACATAAAATATTAAGAAATGACTAAAAGAAAGACTTATTGGTTGTTGATGTGGTTATTATAAAATATATCCTTGAGTGAGGAAAATTTATGAGATGAACCTATGATTTGCAGGAGGGACCACGGGCGTGGTGCAATAACAGCAGCAGGGGAGCACGAGTAGAGCTTTTATTGCAGGTAGGTGAATCGCACCTATACCTTCTAGTTAAATTCCATGATTTAATATATGTTACCGATGTGAAATGTGAATTACTGAATGTATGTTTATTAAAGGGAAAAGGTTGTTGTGTGAATTGCCAAGTGATGAAATTATCACTGACAAAGGAAATATGAGAAGTGTGATTTGAGGCGTAAACTAGCATAAATTTAGTGTATGTTAGGATCTCGGGTAAGGGGATCGCCATGTTTTGGCTAGCATACATTTAGTGTATGTTAGGATCCTGGGTAAGGGGATCACCTTGCATCGAGTCCTATGGGGTGATAATGATGATACCAATGAAATTGGTATCGGTAATGTGTTAAACAAAAATAATCATGTTTGATCTTATAAAGTCTGGAATGGAGGTTAATAGTGGAAGAGGGAATGATTATTAATAGTTGAGAAAGGAAGAGTTTCTATTGAAAACTAGAAGGGAGAAGTGAACAAAATATGAATGCATGTTACCCTGTTGAAATTGTTAGATATTCGTGTAGTTATATTTATGTGATATTCACCTTTCAATAATATGTATTTTGTTTCAGGATCATCGCATGCATGACAGGAGTAGATCCCAGCTTATGTTCCCATCTTGTAATTTAAGTTCTAAGGAGTATACCCTTATATTTTGTAAACATGAAAATGTTTGTATAACTTAATTTGTATAATTAATGTTTAAACTTGATTGAATGAACTTAACTCCGTAGTTCATATAACCATATTTCATGTCTATGTATTTATATTTTTTTTATCCATCCATAATGATATTTTGTTATATAATGTATACCATAAATATTGTGGTTGATAGGTGTGAGAATATTTGTGGAATTGAAACCTAGGATGATTGAGTCGGGATTAAGTTATGAGATGTGAGTTATTAGAAGTGTAAACAGGTTACATGTCGATAATTTGGGACCTTCCGATATAGGGGGGACTCCATCAAAATTTCAGTAGATTTTAATACAAAAACCATGAATATATATACTCTATTTTTCGGTTGACATGAGATTGTTGTTTTTATCCCGGAATGGAGGATGTTACATCAGCAGTGAAAACCTGATTCGCTGCAGACAACACAAATCGACATGAAACATCCACATGCGTTTTGTTTCCAGCACACAGTTTGTTATTAAAAATCCAGCAGAATCACCTAATTTCAAGCATGAACAATCACATGCAATTCAGTTCCAGCATACAATATGTTCTTATCATCCAACAGAATCACACAATTTCAAGCAAGAACATCAACATGCATTTCGGTTCCAACATACAATTTGTTCATAAAATCCACTTCATGCATTGCATCATTTCTTTACACCTTTCATGTAAGTTCTTCCATCATGTGTGAAAAAACAAAGTATCAATCATCCTCATGCATTCTATTTTAGTTTGAATATGGTCTGGGAGTTCAACAATGTAATTTTCATGTATTTCATCACATATTTACATATTGTTTAGCCCTCATTATGGCCGGTCATCCGTCGAACTTTATGCATTCAAAATTTGTTCATTTCTTTTGTTAAATATTCTGGAACTAGGTCCGCCTAATCAGCCTTGTTTTGTCCCTCTTTCTAGACTAGATTTCCTTAACAACTGGTGTGAGGATCCTAGGCCATTTGTTTAGGGTTTTCTTCTTCCTTTTCAGTCCCAAAGTCACAAGAACAATGGAGAAGGGTTCTGGTTCATACCTCATAGCTTTTTAACAGGTTCCAAGTGTAGTTTCAAAGGTATCTCTTTCTTTTTTTATGTAGTTTTCTCTTCTTCTTTTCTTCTGCATCTTGGCCAGCCTGCTACACCCTTTCTCTTTCCATGAATTCAGTCGCTAACTTCACTCTCTAGTTTTCCTTTAGCTCGTGGAGGGGGCATGCAGCTGGATTGGGTCTAGTTTTTTATGGAGAAAAGGTAGAGGAGCAAGAGCATGCAACTGGACACATGCAGCTGGTCTTTGGGAAGAGAAAGGGTCACCCTTTCACTCTCCTTGTATTTGCAGCCCCTATAAGTGTGCTAGGGTGTTTGGGGGTTGTTCTACCGTATCCTTGTCCCTCTTTTAGGTTATCTTGGGTTGGTTTCTATTCCAATTCTCCACTAGGATAGGCTGATCCAACACTAATTTTTATTGGGTTTTTAATGTCGCTGCCAATTCAGAAATCAACGCCCAAAAACTATGACGCTGCTAATTCAAAAATCAGCAATGAAGAACTGTGTCACTATCGATTTCTGAATCAGCAGCGATGGTGGAGTCATTTCCAGCTTTAATTTACCCTTTTTTATGTTTACAAGTCGAAAGAGTGTGAAGAGAGCTTTCGAGAATTGAAGGAAAGGCTCACTTTTGCTCTTGTGTTGGCCTTCCATCGAGGACAAAAGGATTTGTGGTATATAGTGGCACCTCAAAAAGGGGTCTAGCATGTGTATTGATGCACATGAGTGTGTGATTGCTTATGCTTTAAGACAACCAAAATTACATAAGGTGAATTACTTGGTTCATGACCTAGAACTAGCAGCGGTGGTGTTTGTTTTAAGAGTATGGAGACATTATTTGTATGGGTCAAAGTTCAAATCTTTACGGATCATAAGAGTTTGTAATATTTGATGTTGCAAAAGGAGTTGAACATGCGACAAAGGAATGGGTGAAATTAATAAAAGATTATGATTGTATGATTGACTACTACTCCGGTAAGGCTAATATAGTAGCTGATACCTTGAGTAGGAAGGGAAAACTAGTAGTTAATGATATGGAGGTTAAGGGAAAAAAAGTATACTTGAATTGAAAACGATGGGTTTATGGCTAAATGTAGAGCCTGGGGGATCATTGTTAGCTCAGTTAAAAATCTGATATGTGCTTCGAGACAAGGTCTTAGTTGCCCAACAAGTAGATGAGAAAGTAAGGAAGATCAAAGAGAGGGTGAATAGGATATAAAGACATCTTTTTAAGTATTAAGAAAAGCTCATGAATCCTGATTTGCTACTCATCCTGTGAGTACGAAGATGTATAGGGATTTAAAGGGATACTACTGGTGGCCAAATATAAAGAGGGAAATAATAGAGTTTGTGTTCAACTACGGGGTTTGTCAGCAAGTAAAGATAGAACACCAAAGACCTGTAGGGGAATTACAATCATTATCGATCTCGAAATGGAAATGGGAGGATATTTCTATAGACTTTGTGATGGGATTACCTCGGGAAAAAAAGGTAATGATGCCATATGGGTAGTTGTGGATCAACTAACAAAATTTGCTTTGTTTTTTCCTATGAAGATGATTGATTCGGTGGATAAGTTAGCAAAATTATATGTAAATGAAGTAATCAGACTTCACGGGGTGCTAGTATTGATTGTATTAGATCGAGATCCAAGGTTCACATCGAGATTATGACCTAGTTTACAACGGGCATTAGGGATAACGTTGAATATAAGCATGACATTTCATCATCAGACAGATGGTCAATCCGAAAGGACCATTCAAACTCTTAAGGATCTTATAAGGTCTCGTATGCTGGAGTTTGATGGGAATTGGGAGGTTCTCCTACCATTAATGGAGTTTACTTATAATAATAGTTATCAAGCTACTATTGGTATGGCTCCATATGAAGCATTGTATGGGAGGAAATGCCGTACCCTAATTTGTTGAGATGAAGTAGGAGAAAGGAAGCTTTTGAGACCTAAAATGGTACAACTAACAACTGACAAGGTAAGGGTGATCAGAAAGAGGATGAAGTAAGCCCATGATAGATAGAAAAGTTATGCAGATAACCAAAGAAGCCCTTTGGAATTCCAAGTAGGAGATAAGGTGTTTTTGAAGGTGGCGCCTTGGAAATGTATCATTCGATTTGGAGTAAAGGGGAAACTAGCCCCCGAGATATATTGGCCCTTTTGAGATTATAGAAAGAATCGGGTTAGTTTCCTATCGATTGGGGTTGCCTGCACATTTGGATAAGATTCACAATGTGTTCCATGTATCCTTGTTGCGAAAGGCCAAGAAAGACCCCTCACGAGTATTGCCACAAGTTCCTATGAAGATTAAAAGGGATCTAACTATGGAAGCCAAGCCCATCAAGATCTTGGATTGAGAGGAGAAAGTGTTAAGGAATAAGAGATTTCCCTTGTATTGTGGAGAAGCTCTTGAATAAAAGAAGAATCATGAGAAAGAGAATCTGAGATAACGGAGAAGTTTCTGCATCTATTCTTCGATATAGGTACGTAACTTGAATTTCAAGGAAGAAATTTCCATTAGGAGGGGAGAATGTAAACCTCGGGAAATAAATGTTTGCATAAATTGCAAACTAAATAAATGGAAAATAAAAGCGAAGAAATTCATGTATAGATTTAAATAAAAAACAGGAATTCAGAAATTTTCAAATATAAATTTCCGGACAAAATATTTCGAGAAATTATAAATTAACCCATAAATATTGAGGGATGGATTAAATTAAAGAAAATGAACTAAACTAAAAGTTGAGGGGTGAAATTATAAGAAATGAAGAGGTATAACTTAATTATAAAAATAAAATGATGCGGGGGCAAAAGCAGTACACTTAAAGGAAATGGGGCCTAAGTGCAAATAAGAGAAATTATGGGGTATAAATACTCCTCTCCCTTGCTCATCAAAAATCTACAGCAATATTAAGAGAAAGGGAGGGAGTTTTTGAATTTATTCTTGCCTAATCAAGAGAAAAACACCAAAATTTCAAGAACTCATCCAAGATTAAGGGTGTATAGGTAGAATTAAAAACTTGTGGGCAAGAGATTAACAAATTTGAACAAGGAAAGAGGAGGGAGGGTCGACTGTCATTAGAAAAAGGGGGAGTAAAAAATTTTCGACTGGTTGAAGATCGAGATCTTGATTCTTACCAGGTAAGCAGTTCTAAATATGGTCCTATAAGTCGTTTCAAATTTAATTATGAATTGATGCTTTAATATTGAATTTTAGATTAGGGTTCTTAGACTTGATTTGAGGGAAATATATTAATTGTTAAAATTAAGTTAATCCATGTGTTGTAAGTGATTGGAGGCATGAAATCATGATGATTTATCAAAGAAAATGTATCGGTAATTAAGTAAAGGGTGGCCGGCCATATAAAGAGAAAAGGGGGGATTGTGGTTTTTCCTTATTAAATCTATTATAATAGGTTGTTTTTTTACGAGAATATGTGTGTGAATTGAATGAAATTAGCATGAAAGGAATAAGGAAACTCTTGGTTCCTTAAGGTCATGCTTTCGGTCAATTATGCATTTAAGGGGAAGGATGTTTAATTTGACATATTTAGCTTCATGACGTGTGTTTAATTGTATCACAACGAGGCAAAATACATGTTGAACCAGCAAGGATTGTGTTTAGAAAAATATTATTCAGAAAGTTAGTAGAATTGAAAAACGTTATATTTTGATGTTAAAAGGGAAGATTGAAATAAATAGAGTAAATTGGCTCTTAAAATGTATTTTTGGCACTCTTTTTTTAATCAGAATGTAAGTATGTATTAATCAGCAAGTCCATATACATGTACAGAGAAATGTGAAATACAAAAAAAAAAGGAACATGATCCCAATAGAAACAAAACTGGATACAAGCTAGACTATTCTGACGATCCAGAAGAGCAAACATATATAGACAATATGTAAACAAAACCAAAAAGGAACAAGCTCCCTACATGAGGCAGCCACGCAAGGCCGATAATAATTTTGCGGTAGTAGACCTCTCAAATCTAGAGGAGGAAAACATTAAATAACATCAATGAAAATGGCAGCCCAAGACATGTAAAACCGAGAGAAGCACCCCGAACATGGCATGCACCCCTGCGGCAACATGCATTACAGCTTGCAGGATTTCCAATGAAGAAGCAGAGCATCCAGCACAACAAGGAATACATGACAGTCATAAGCAGCAAGAGCAACACCCACCAAAATCGACCACAATTAACAAACCAATGACAAAGATGTCACTGGGAGCAGCCTATAAGCAGCAAAACAAACACAACCAGCCATTGCACAAACTACAGCAGCTCAGTAAATCAGCACATCAATCAGCAACCATGGAATCAATGACTAACCTAACACAAGAACTCCAGCAAGGAAGTGTAGTATCCAACCATATCAACCAGGCGGGGGTCAGGGAGGAGTCCCAGCATGCTAGGAAAGCATTCACCAGCAGCAAACCCCCAGAAGCCATCAACTCCAACAAACTAAAACCATAGGCAAAACACAACCAAATAATAGTAGGCGACGAAGTTGCGCCAACAACAACAAAGAACAAACCAAATAGCCGGAGGGTGAGGCCATTAAACCGCATCCACTCTAGCCTACTGATGCAACTATATTATTCGATAGTTTCACCCTAATTTAACTAGTGTTTTGCCTATGTTTTATATATAAAATGTCTTGATATTCTTTATTTTATGTTTTGAAGGCACTTTTGGATAAAAGATGCAAAAAGGAGTAAATTGGAGGTAATTGGTAGATTTGACCTTCAGTCGATGTTTTGTGCAGAGCGTGAGCTCTAGAGGTCAAAATGAAGTAATTCCAGTGGCATTAAAAAGATAACATCCATACCTTTCTGGAAATATAAGGCAAGAAAATAAAATAAGGAAGAGCATGGAAATCTCAGCCTTCAAAGTCAAATCTTGCAATCTGTCAGTGTTGACCTTCGTCCATTCCGACTTGAATATCTGGAGCTACAGAAGTCCAATTGATGCAAAATCAATTGTTTTGGATTCCTTATGCAAAGTTCTATCAACGCTCCAAATTTAACCCAAAACCAATTCCATATAAGGGAGATATGAATTTTCAAAGATGACAACTGAATTCTGCCAGCAAACAGGTTTCGTGAAGAAACGAGCCCAAATTACGTTTTGAAGCATCTAAACCAATATCCAAGTTTTTATTTCAGCAATTTAGCTCCTTTAAGTCAAAGCTTGAAGATTTCATGCAAGGCTATTTCTCCTTTTTTAGAAAAATAGTTCTTGAAATACTTAAATGTAAACAGTCTACTTAAGGGAGGACTATTTTGTAAAATAGAGACTAGAATTTCCTATGGTATAAAAAGAATGAGAGAAGAGAAGGGGGCGGCCAGCCAAGAGGAGAAAAACACCCCCTTCCTCTAAGAAACCCAACATCATGCATTCCTCCTTTTTGATTAGTTATTCAACAAACATGCAAGGCTAAACTTGTTTTCTTGGTTGCAAGGACACGGAAACTTTCAGATTTCAAGAACTATGAGATTTATTTTACCTTTTCTTTTCAGTTTATATGATGAATATGTTTGTTCTCCTATGCTTATTTTTTCTATAATTGTTTATTTTAATTGCTAGAGCGGACTCTAAGTTATTATTGTAGACAATCTATTGTTAAGTTTGATATCAAAACCAGAGTTGTGGTATATGAACTTGTGAAGCAACTAAGTTTAATAATTGTGACGGATCTATGTTATTAATCTTAGGGAGAACATTCAATCAAATCAAACATAGACTGCGGACAGTTATGTTTTCTTGATTAATCAACTTATCTGGTTCTTAAGGCTGCCATTGAATTAAATTACTAGTGCGGACACTATGGTTGTTTGATGGTTAGGGTCAGTTATATGGCGGATCCGTTAACTAACCAATGTTAAGAAGAGATAAATATTCAGAATATAAATTGATGTTTCGTTTCCATGATCAGTTCTGATTTCTTTAGGTGGATGTGTGCTTGAGACCAAGGTTTGTTCTCTTGATAATTTTCTGATTTTATTAAATTTCATTTGATAGTTTTCTATTTTCTTTTGCTTTAACCTAGATAACGTCCAAACCCCCCCCCCAAAATTGCATATCATCTAGCATAAAAATCTGACTTGAACCTTCCTCGTGGGATCGACCCCTTGCTTGCTCTATACTATCTTGTGTGTTGTGTTTGAAGCTAGGGTAATTAATTTGTGCGACCGCGACATCACAACACCTACCAATGTTGCATATAGCAGCAACCAAACACATCCTGCAGCAGCCAAACACATCCCGTAGCAACCAGAAAACCCAACAGCCATAAGGAAATCCCGCAGCTGGCCTACAAAAGGGACAAGCCAGCAGCAAACAAAGCTTGGAATCTCATCAACTCCAGCATACCACCACTACGTTTTGCAGCAACCAAAAGATCTAGCAGCTAGCTCCAAGAAGCTCGGTAAACTAAACTGCATACAACAGCAACACAAAAGCCAAAGTGGGAAGTCAACTCTAGCAAGCTAACACCAGTAGACAACATTAGGTTGCAACCCTTGACAGTCCTCAACTTGTGTTAACATAAGCAAAACCAAGTAAGGGTGTGGCATCAGCAACCTCTACACACCAACAACTACTTCAACCATGATGTGATCCAAGCACCAAAGGATCCATTGGAGGTTCTGGTTGGTCTAGTTACAAGAATTAGAGTTAAGAGGTTCAAAGAGGCTTTCAATGGACTTCTTCAAGATACGTGGGCTAAAGTGGACTTTAAGAGGATATTAAATAATGAGGAACAAGACATGATTAATTTGATTCATGTTCAAGAGGGGCTTATTGGTGGAACCAAGACCATTACACAAGGATTGGGAAAAGAAGACTAGATTTGGTTAGTTTGACCTTTCGCTGCCTTTTTTATCATAACTGGAGCTACAGGTTGAATTTTAGGGGATTCTAGTTAGGATGGAAACTAGACTTCCATACCTTTCCAACGGTATATGGTACATCTTCTAATTCTTTAAGACGAGAGAGAACCATCTGTTTAAAGTTGGGTTTTGTTACTGCCAAAGAGAATGCAGAAATAATCAAACTTGTCTTAATAAATTAGTTAGGCTATTAAACTTTCTTTATTTTGTAAGGAAACACTTGTTTGGGTTTCGGACATGTTTATTTTATTTATTTTAATTAGTTTGAGCTAGTTTTAGCTTGGGTTGATTATTATTTAAATTGGGTTTATATGTCACCCATTAGGGAAACAAGGGTTTTTGGCTTAGGGTATAAATACTCTTGAGAATAATTCTCAGCACTTTTTTTTCTAATAATATTCTGATTTTTTTCGACCTTTGATTGTCAATCTTGGTTCTTGATTGAACTTTCAACTTTTTAAAGAATTGACCAATCTTTGTTGTGAATTTATACTCATTTTGCTCGTCTCTAGGTGTAAGCGTTGTGATTGGGTTGGTTTATAGTCTTGTTGCCATGGAACAGGTCTTCCATTGCGATAAGCTCATCTTATTTTTAGCAAATCTTGGATTAGATAGATCTTGGCCTCGCGTGTTCCATTCAATTCTGCTAGGGTTGCATCAAACTAGTAGTAGTGACCACCAGCATTTGAGATAAGAGGCATGACAGCGCTAGAAACCCGTCCACTCTAGTAGCCCTGCAATGGCACCATAGAGAGAGTAGCAAAACAGAAGTCAAACAAAGATATCAAACCATTAGCTACATCACCATCTCAAGTAGACCAACATTGCAGACAACAACAAAAGACAAACATAACAAACTACAATATAGCAGACTACAACAACAAAAAGAAGTGAAATTAAAGAATCTACTGACTAGGGATTCATAAGGTATACCACCTCATGTTGTTTAGAGGGATTTAGCCCCTCTGATAGAATAGTAGAAAAAAGCATTATAGGGGTAGAAGAGTGCCTACCACTTCCAGATCTAGAAACCCAGACCCCCCATTTCCCTACAACAGGTTCTGAGTAAGTACCTGAGCTAGGAAGACATTATTTAGCACTAGCAATTGGAATATGTTATGCACAAACAACAAAGGAGTGAGTGACCCCTTCGGCGCTGGTAGAGAGAGTCAGCACCCTACCCTCTGATGAATAAGTGATCTCGTTGATGCAAGCAGTGTCGGATGCCATGGCAAGGGCAGGGGACTTGGAGAGCAATGAACCTCCTTCAAATGCATCCTCTAGGGTGGAATGGGCACCATCCACATGTTCTTCATCTGAACAATCTGCCACCGGAACACACTTTTTAGGGGGGGCTTACACAACCCCATACCCATCAGACGCTAGACTTGGATACTGCTTGAGAGTTGGGGGATTTGAGACAAAAAGAACCTGGTATGTTGGAGGCACAACCATGTTGTAATATAGATAAAAATAAGACTCCTCTAGGATTCGTTACTGTTGAATCAAAGAGGAGAGAGATGCTAATTTCTTTTGATTTTTTTCCATGTAAGGAGGGCCAAAAATTAACAACAGATAAAGAAGCTCCAAATAGGAACTCAGTAGCTGTAGGACACCATCACGAAGAGGAAACTTCAAGAAGAAAAAGAGCATCTCTCTCTAGCTGCAGCTACTACTGAGAGCTCGTATTTGTTTTGGCACTATAATATAGTATATGATATGGCTAGGGGTTGAGATAAAATAGGGAAAGTTGAATTGTGGATGTTTTGTGCAAATGAAAAGGTTAACGAATCTGGACAGATTCGTCTCCTAACTTTCAAAAAGAATTCAAGTAGGAGGATGAGGGAATAGGATCAGGTTCCTTCATAGGAATTGTAGTTTTGGATGTTGACTAACTAAGTAAATTGGTCTTACTCAATTTGGAGCTATATAACTCCAGTTATGAGTCACCAACCGAGATTGAGTCATGACAGACCCGATAGAGAAGTAGGTCTAATTTTTTTTTAGTAATGTTGAGTGTCTTGGGAGCAGAAATGGGTTCTCCTCCCTTTAGTGGACTTGTAGCCCTATGTTTTATCTTTCCAATGAGACTAACCTTGCTTGAAACAGAGTCCTATAACTTCAGATATAGTTAACAATCTAAGGAGAGGTCGGAATGTGACCTCTGCTAACATATTCGGAAAGTCACTAAAGTGACTATATAGACGCGTTAAGGGTGAAAATTGGGTCTTCTCCCTTCTAGGAACATGTGATATTACATCTTAACTTCAAAAAAAAACAAGCCATGTTCGAAATGGAAATTTGTAATGATAACTATGGTCAAACAAAGAATGACAATATTATTGGGTGTAATGAGAAAAATGTAAGACCTATATTGGCTATTAATATGATTATTATCATAAACACCTAACAAAAAAAAGAGAAAGAGCTAAGCTAAAACGACTCCACCGTCGCTGCTGATTTTTGAGTCGGCAGCAGCACAGTTCTTGCTGAGAGATCGGCAGTAGCACGGTTCTTGGCTGCTGATTTTAGAAATCGGCAGCAGCAAAGCTTTTGGCTGTCAATTTCTAAATCAGCAGCGGCGTAGTTTTGCTGCTGATTTCATAATCGGCAGCATCAAAGTTTTTTGCTGTCGATTTCTAAATCAGCAGCAGCACAGTTTGAGGCTGCTAATTTCTGAATCGGGATCGACACAATTTTGATGCCGATTTCAGAATCGGCAGCAACAAAGTTTTTGGTTGCCGCTTTCTGGATCAGCAGTGGCACAATTTTTGCTGCCAATTTTTGAATTGGCAACGCCACAGTACTGGCTACCAATTTCAGAATCGGCAGCAGCAAAGCTTTTGGCTGTCGATTTCTAAATCGGCACCGACACATTTTTCTGCTGATTTCAGAATTGGCAGCTACAAAGTTTTTGGTTGCTGATTTCAGAATTGGCAGCGGCACAGTTTTTGGCTGCCGATTTCTAAATCGGTAGCAGCACAGTTTAGCTGCCGATTTATGAATTGGTAATGGTGTAGTTCTCGCTGTCGATTTCTGAATAGGCAGCGACGCAATCTGTGGCCTCTAATTTCTAAATCAGTAGCGACACTGTCAAACCTAATAAAAAAAATTAGTGTTGGATCAACCTATCCTATGGGAGAATGGAAATAGAAACCAACCCAAGGATAACCCAAAAGGGGGATAAGGACAACCTTGGTCCAACATCTAAACACCCTTTTTGCATTTAAGAGGGTATAAATGCAGCAAGGAGAGAGAAAAGGGCACTCTTTCCAAAAACAGGTTGCATGCTCTTGCCTTCTTCCACTCCCTAAAAATCTGCCTGCAACAGCTGCATACCCAGCTGCACGCACCACCTTTGAATGCTGGAGAAGAAGGGTGACCAAGGGAAAGACAAAAGTGGTCGAAGCCATGGAAGGAGAAGGAGTTTATGCCCCTTCCCCATAATTGGCCAGCAGTTATGACTACAATAACAGCCACCCTCTCAAAAGAGAAGACCCACCTATATCAGCTGCATGTCCCCTACCTTGAGTGTTTGAAGAAGAAGAAAGCTAAGGAGTTGCGTTGATGACTGAAACCATGAGAGGAGAGGAAGTGTGACAGGCCCGCTATATAGTATAGATGGAAGAGAAGGAAAAACCAAATCACTTTTCGCTGCCAAATGGTGTTGTCTACAATGAATCACTTTTTGTTACCAAAATCGTGTGGTCCGCAGGGAATCAGTGTTCGTTGTCGAAAATCAGTGTTTGTTGCCGAAACTGAGTTGTCTGCAATAAATCAGCGTTTGCTTCCAAAATTGTCTTGTCTGCACCGAATCAGTGTTTGCTGTTGAAATTGTGTTGTCCACAATAAATCAGTGTTTGCTGTCGAGACTGTGTTGCCTACAGCGAATCCATGTTCGTTTCTGAAACTGTGTTGCCTATAGCGAATCCATGTTCGTTGCCGAAACTGTGTTGCCTGTGGTGAATCAGTGTGCATTGCCAAATTTTGTTATCTGCAACGAATTAGCTTTCACTACCGAATTGTATAGGCTACAGCGAATCAGTTTTTGTTGACCAATTATAGGTCACCAGTGAATCAGTTTCGCTGTCGAATTATATGTAACCAGTGAATCAGTTCCACTGCCAAATTCTGTATGTAACCAGCGAATCAGTTTTTGCTAACGAATTGTATGTCACCAGTGACCCAGTTTTCGCTGACAACTTTTTGTGACACCCGTAAATGAACTTCACGTCAGAAATGACTTAATGCTTGTAATGATTTCATTCTATAATTGTATAATGTGTGGAACACTAGAATATGAACATGTGGATTTTGAAATAAGTATGGCGACGAGTTATGTGTTTGTCGAATGCAAATATGCTGATTTATGATCATTTAATGTATCAGGTGGTGCGACCAGAATCGAACCTTTGACCGGACGAGTACGCCGCAGGAGGAACAGGTAGGTGATTTCCACCCCCTTCTAGCATAACATTATTTTCTAAAGTGAATTTAATACGAAGGATCTATTGTTGTGCTATATGGAATGTTAATTGTCACGAATGGTTGTATGAGTATTACAAAGGATCTGTCGTTGTATTATGTTGAAGGTTATTTGTCACGAATGTTTATATGAGTATTGCAAAGGATCTATTATTGTGCTATACATAGTGCTAAGTTGTTATGAATTTTTGTATGAGTATTATGAGGGATTTATTGTTGTATTGCATTAAACATTAACTACTATAAATGGTTGGATGAATAATATGAAGGGACTATTGTTGTGTTATACTGAATGCTAAATTGTTATGGAATGTTTGTTTGTGTATTACAAATGATATATTATCATGTTATAGTGATTTCATAAACCACCTCTAGAACATTTGATTTGTTAATGATTCGCGTCGGCTAATGGCATCCTAAGTGGATGACCGAGATTGACAAATGATTAGCTTTGGCTAATGGCATCCTAAGTAGTTGCCAGATTTGAGAGTTATGAGTTAGTTTCAAGAATTGATGCGTTTATGGGTATTATGTTTTGTATATACCAAGTATATGAAAGAAGTATAATTGTAATGTTTTAAACAGAGAATAACAATAGTTTGGTTAACGGTATTTGAGATGGAGAACCGAGTTTGAGTATTGTAATTAGCCTCGGTAATTGACGAATTATTAAGGGTGGTATTTACATAAGTAAGGAGAAATGAAAGAATTATGCTCTTTTGGTCCATGAACAAAATGTAATGTTAAGATTGCTTTATTATGTTTTTAAATTGCCTATAATGCTTGAAATTACCTTGTGCTGTAACAGGCACATCAAACACTTCATCGTCATTTCATCATTCAACAAGGATTTAATAATATATTATCATATGTAAATCATTTCAAAACATAAACATCATATGAGAAAAAGATGGAAACCACTTACTTTTTCCACCTACGGGTTTGTCCTTATCCTAACGAAGGTCCGATCTCGATCGCACCTCTTAAGACATCAATGATCCTTGTTAAGGGATTTAGATTGTACTCGTTCCAATTACCAGACTTGAAGAGCTCGATATTGTTATTTATTGTCACTACCTCTCCGTGTCAGGATTGGGTAATTTGCGTGCCTGCTGCCTTCCTTGGATGTGGTAGTTGTTTTTCAGGCTCCCTCTCTGAAATCGAACCCTAATTCTCTGTCACTCGTCACCACTATAGTAGGCCTTTATCCTATCATCACCGACATGATAGCCGTGTGATCCGTCAAGTTATCATGAATCATAAGAGCAATGGGCAGAGCCCGCATCGACCTTTTATCTAATAAATGTGTCCCTTCCAGGAGTTAAGGTTTGTTGCACGTATTAGCTCTACAATTACTACGGTTATCCGAGTAGCAAATACCATCAAACAAACTATAATTGATTTAATAAGTCATTCGCAGTTTCATAGTCTGAATTAGTTTATACTTACACATGCATGGCTTAATCTTGGAGACAATATGACTACTAGTAGGATCAACCAGGTAGCATTCCTCAGCGACACAACGACCCGCACGATCCCCAATGTTGATGAGACGAGGGGGCGAGACGGGCATGAGAGTCATTCTCATCAAGCATGGATGGCTCAAACAGGACTGTCATGGAGCGAAGACCCCCGTCTGGCATCACATTTCACATCTGAAAGCACGAGCAATCACGTATGGGCCAATTTGGCGGGAGTCCGCTCGATTGGAACACAGGTGCCGCTACTGGGTTCACCTCGCGCCCCCAAAGAGGTGCACGACGGAGAGGGACAACTTCATATTCAAATTCCACCGCAGTGGGTACACAACACAGGAACCCCGCCTCGCTGCAAGACATGTAAGGCCTTGGATTGAAAGTGATAGGGGCAGTGGGCCAACGGTTCGATACACCAACACAGAGCCTGCCAACGTGGATAGCCCGATGACCGCTCATGCACCACTGTGTACACATGATAACAACCCTATCGATCGAACCACAACCCCAAAGAGCAAGTGGAAACAACCGGGCGAGATCGTGCCCACACTGCCAGATGCGAAGGACATCTGAGGGACAAGCCTAAGAGGGATATGATGGGGACAAACTAGTGGGGCGCCGCTGCCTCAGCTCAAAAGCTGATGACCGGGCCTCAGCAACGGGCACGTCTAGCCATGATGTCGAAGATCATGCGGGGATCCAACGCATAGGCACGCGCATAACATTCTCATGCCACGCCCACACCAGCATAGAGCTCTCCTCAGGATCCCCGAGCATGGCACTCCGTACCGAACTGCCCTCGGCTAGGCGTCCTACTTGTGAGCATGAGCAGCGGCCACGCCCACCATGAACTCGCGCCAAATGGATGGGTGCCCAGCAGCTGCCAACAACTCAGCTCGAGGGTGGCATATGAATGCCACGCCCACACCTCAAAAAGGCAGCTCCAATACGCGCCAGGGCTTGGAGCGTGTCCCGAAGGAAGTGGCCGAAATTGGGTCATCAATGCCGGTGATACATTGGGTCCATGAGGCCCCTCATCATAGTACGGGTAAAGGCACAACGCACAACAAACCCATGCCAGGCCCCATAATCACCATGCCAGCGTGCCCTAAGGCCAGGCAGGGGGCTCCCCCCTAAAGAGCAATAAGTGTTATTGCAAGTCTGATAGGGGAAGACACTACTAGATCCCAGTTGTCACCCCCTCTAAAAAATTCATTTCTTGGTATTTTGAGTTTAAATTTTGCAAAAAGGTTGGGAAAAATCCAATCTACCTCCACAAACAATTTCAAAATTTTTTGAGGTCGAGAATTTTTTTTTTTTAATTTTCCTACCACTAAAAATTCAAAAAAAATCTGTAAAAATAGGAATCAAGTCGGAATGACCCTAAATGGGCAGCCTTAGAAAAATAGGCTTGATTTTACTAGATGGGTTTTGTGTGGAAAGAAGCACGTTTTGTTGGCAAAACACGGGAACCCCAGCAACTCGGGCGCGGTTGCTAGCGGTATCGGGTCGGCCATAGCTGTGTCTAGCCTCTCTCTTGCGCGGGGGGGGGGGGGGGGGCCACACTGCATCGCGCAACGCAGCCAGAGGGCTGTCTCGCGCGGGCGCCTAGTTGCCTAAGCACCCAAGGGCCCTCTAGCCCTCAGGCCCCAATGCCCAGTGCGCGCGCGTTCTCTTTATGGGGAGCTGTCTCATGTATTCTCCATTTTATCAGGACTAATTAATTAATTTTCAATTAACTTCCTTTTTTTCCTCCATTTCATGTAATCTTTTTTTTTCTTCATGTTAGTTATTTATTTTTCTTAATGTTATTAACTACTTCATTTCTTTCGTTCATGTTATGTATTTTTTTTTTCATGTGTTAAAATTTATTATGTAATTTTAACAAATAGCATAATAATGTTGATTATGAAAAGGAAAACATAAAAAAAAAATTTAATTAAATAATTTATCATATATTTAACAACCACATTTACACTAGAGGGGTGTCATGGTTTTTTTTAATAGTTAGCATAATAATATTGTCATGTATTCTCCATGGTGCGTTTTATTTAAAGACAATAAGATATTCATAATTCCTATTGGAAGAACACATGGACAATTGATTCCACGGAGAAATTAAGGACGGCGCGGGATGGGGACTACTATAAGATCATGTTTTCTTCTCATTGTGGAAGCGAAAATCTCCTGCATGTCAAGAGCTTCCGGCGTTGCTCCATCTGCAAGTTTCCAATCAAAATGGTATAACAGCTGCGCAAGAGTAAACTCGACGGTGGCCATACCAAACAGCATTCCTGGGCACATTCTCCTTCCAGCACCAAATGGGACGAGTTCAAAGTTGGCACCTTTATAATCAACGGAACTATGTAGGAATCTCTCAGGATAGAATTTCTCAGGTTCAGTCCAGTATTTAGGATCCCTTCCAATAGCCCATGCATTAACCATTACTTTAGTCTTAGCTTCTATGGTATATCCATTAACTTGACAAGTCTTACTGCATGCTCTGGGAATGAAAGTTCCGGGAGGATGTAATCTCAAAGATTCTTTGATAACCAGCTTCATGAAATTTAAATTGTCAACAATTGTTTCATCAACATTCTCAAACTTGTTGAAGACCTGCCTCACTTCCTTTTGTGCCTTTTCCATTGCACTAGGGTTTTTCATCAATTCTGACATTATCCATTCCAAAACCGTTGTTGATGTTTCACTCCCACCAGTATAGATCTCCTGAAATTAAGAAGACTACGTACTGAGTAAGGGTTCATATTATTTGACCTTCTTGTATGTGAAATTTGATTAGTATTAACTAAGGGGATAGATTTGATGCTAGCTACATACAGAGATAGATTGAAAAACTGATTCCTGGCCTGTATACCTTACGTTAGACAATCTTTAGATTGAAACACGATATGTATAGAGATGGATTTGTGCATCTTTAGACGTGCGTGTAGATATTATATATATATGAAAAGTGAAGCATGCATATGTTCACTAACCAGGATAATTGATTTGATGCTATCTGTTGAAATTTCAAAGCTTCTATCATCTTGGAGATTCAGAAGCACATCCAAAATATTATCCTCCTCTTCAATTTCACCTTTCTTCTTCTCTACCCTCTGGGCTCTACGTTCATTTATAATGTCTTGAAGCATCTGATCCGCTTCTTCTTGCAACCTTTGGAGACCAGACCTAAACTGACTGATCATGCGTAACAATCTAGAGGAAGGGAATATATCTACAACATTTATACCTGCTACTGCCCTTGTCACTTGTTCAACAACGTGTAACAGTGCAGCTTGGTTTTTGTATTTCGTACCAATGCTTGATCTTGAAGTGATGACATTTGACAAATCCAAAAGCATTTTCCTAATGTCGATTGGTGAACCTGCTTTCGAACGGATGGATCTGATTAAGTTCGAAACCTCTTCTTCCCTTACTGATTTGAATGAGCGTACACGTTTTGCGCTAAATAGCTCCAATACGCAAATTTTTCGCATTTGTCTCCAATGGTCTCCATATTGTGCAAACGTAAGGCCCTGGCCATTATAAAGCATGATTTGTGAAACTAGGAGCTCAGGTCTTTCAGCAAAATTGATATCGTTGAACACATCTTTTGCTACTTCTGGTGAAGAAATAATAACAGTATTAACTTCTCCAATCTTAAGTTGCATGATTGGTCCGTATTTCTTCGCCCAGTGTGCACAGAGACGATGGGGTACAGTTACAGAGGCAGCTAGCTGATGGATGTTTCCGATGATGGGTAATCCCCGTGGTCCTGGAGGTGGTTTACAACTTGAGTCATGGCCTTTTGATTTCTTCCGTAATCTCAATACAGCGAGGACAAAGAGAAGGAAGGCCAGGAGAAGGGGGATTTGCTGCTGCATGATCATGAGAAGGGATGGGAATATTTGGTAATGAAAATGTGGCTATATATTTCAACAATTTGATATATCACAAGTTCTTATAACAGTGTGCATCCACAGGGTTTCAATTCTTATCACAATTAGCTGTCAACAAATTGTTTTTGTACTCTTGGAAGCAAAATCCAGGATGACTTGGAATCATGCGGAAATCAAGTGGACGAGTAGGAACAAATTAATGAGTTAAATGGTATATACAACATTCCTCTGTTTTTTTTTTGTTTTTTTAGTTTAACCTAGATGTTTAAAATAGCTTGCCCGTATTTTAACTAATTAATAACCAAAAATAAAAGTTACTTCCCTTATTTATCTTTATCATCAAGTGTCTAAATCCTTCATCAAGGAATTATGTGGATATCACATGGGCGAGTAAAAAAAATAGCATTTGCAATATTTTTTTTGTTTGTTTTATGGTACCGCATATTTGCAAGGTTAATTAACGATGAGGACGAAAATTTGTCTTTATCGTTAAGTATCGAATTCCACTATTAAGGGACCACGGGCAAGTAAGAAAAAAATGACAAGGACGAAAGCTACTTCAAGTGTTTGTCTCTGTCGTCAAGGGATCCTGTGGATGTCATGTGGGCGATTGAGTATGAGAAAAAGGAAAATGATTTACAAACAAAATAATTATTTTACAACTGATTTGGCGTGCATCTATTGATTACGAATGTAATTAATTGATTAAACTTGCCAGAAAAAAAATAATGACACATCAGTTTGTATAAAATTATGCGTTTTTTTGAAAAACCGTTGCTAATTACTATTATGAAATATGGTTGAGACCGTTGCTGATTACTGTTTAACCTTTGCTGAAACAGTTGCTAAATATTGTTCCTTGTGGTGAACCGTTGCTGATGCCGTCGCTGAAACCATCGCTAGCTGCGGTAAACCGTCACTAAAACCGTCGCTGATAAAAAACTAAAAAACGTTGCTAATGCCGATACCATTCTCAAGGAGCAATGATTAAAGACCCTTGTCTTGGCGGTCCTCATCTGAATCTTGAGGCGGCTGCGAGTTTGGTAAGGAAAAGCCTTTACGCTGCAAGATGTCCTCAAGATGGTCCTCGAAACTGTTGAATCTGGAGTCCATGAATTGAGCATGATCTCTAAGCTCTTTCTGGAGCGTCATGATCTCAGCCTATATTTGACCTATTTGGGCCTCATCTCGCTCCCGCTAGCAGCGACGTTCTTCCTCAACAGCTTGCAGCTGCTCTCGGAGTGCCCATTGAGCAACTGCTTGTTGTGCTTGTCGACGCTGCCACTCCTTATGCTCTGCCTGTAGGTGCTGGCTCATTACTGCGCTACCACCTCTTGAATCTACTGCTGTGAAATGGTCGGCGCAGGCTGCGAGAAGAATGGACCGCCAAGGGAAGCAGCCTGCTTCTTAAGGTTCTTTGGTCTCACTAATTACCAGAAAATTGATAAATACAAACAAAAATATCGAGAAAATATTTCTATCAGTAAATTTTCAATGAAAATATTCTCCCGGTATATACTGAAAGAATTATAGTGGAAAAAAAATAATTAAAACAAAGCAAAAAAACGATGACACGTTCTGTCAGTAAATTCTATCGGTAAAATCGTTAGTAAATTGTGAACATTGTTCATCATGTCAATTATAAAGGGAATCACCAACGAAAAATTCCGTCGGTATTTTCCAAAGAGCTCTGAAACTATTCACTTCCGAATTGCACTGTTAATTATTGTTCTTTACAGACAAAATTATCGTTGGATTGAAAACTTGTCGGTGTTATTTGGCGGTTTTCTGGAAAATTTTGATTAAATTAAATATTACAAACGGAATCACTAACGGATTGAAAAGTCATCGGTGATATTTTGTGGTTTGTGAAAAATTTTGATTAAATTGAAAAATTAAATTAAATATTACTGACGGAATCACCGATGAAATAATTAAAAATATTAATATTAATTATCCGTCTGTAAAACCATCGGTAAAACGCCCCAATAAAAAGTTTAGAATCCTTAATTTCACAACAGACGGAGCTCTTTTGTTCTTCTTCTTCTTCTTCTTCTTCTTCCCTATATGTAAAAAACACCAATATCCATTTCTTTCTTTTATCTTCTCTACTCAATTCCTTCTCTTCTCCTCCATGATCAGGTATATATTATTCTTCTTTCTTCTTTTTTCTTCTCAATTTTTTTAATTAATATACTTTACAAATTTATTTTTTTTTCTTCTTAATTTCACTTGCAACCACATCAAGGTAAGATTTTTCTTTTTTCCTCGTTTTTTATGTTTTTTTTCATTATATTTGTTATTGTATTTTATTTATTTTTAATTGTTTTTGTTCTGAATAATTATATGAATATTGTTGTAGGATTTTTTTTTCATATGAGATCAATTTTTAGTTGATTTATTTATAAGATTTTAAAAATTTTAGCAATCACAACTTTATTTTTTTCATATGAATTTTTTTAGTTGAATTTATTTTTTCGTGTTATTTATTTGTTGCAAATTTGTTTGAGTTGATTTTGTTCTTATTTTTTCCAAGCTTTTTGAGTATTATAGAGTGTTGATTTATATTAATTTAATTGTTTTATGGTTTTGTAAAATGGATTTTTTAAAAAACATTTTTAAATAATTAGCGAAGGAATTACATACGGTATTTTTTTGAGGGAAATACCGACGAAATGAAGTGGGTAATTTTATTTTTTTTGTGCGCTTTTTCTGTTAGTAAATTCATCGGTAATAATATTTTTTTATTACCAACAGACTTATAGACCGACAAAAAATTACTAACAAAAGAGTTACCAATGGAGCATTTTTGTTAATAAATTAATTACTAATAAAATAATAGTACAAATACTAGCAAAAAATTTCATCAATAAATATAAAGATTAGTAATACTCTAAGCATCCCTCAAACACAACCTTTGTTATGCTTGTCCTTCGTAGTCATCCAAAGGACATTGGAATCCACCCATAGATGCTCCTCGACATTGGGCCCTTATGCCTCGATCATGGCGTTCTTAAGAGTAGGCTATCAAAACAACAAAACAATTAATCAAGTTAAGCAATTGAAAATAAAATGCATGGTTAAATATGTTGCCACAAACAAAATTAAGTTTCACAAACCACATATGCAACAACAGTAGGATTGATTGCTTGGTCTAACACTACAACATTATCCAGTTTTACCGACAGACTCATTCCGTCAGTGACAGCAATGAAATCCGTCGGTGAAAATCATACCGACGGACTTACCGACGGAACACGTCCGTCGGTATAACAGTCGTCGGTAAATCCCATTTCCGTCGCTAATTCTGTCGCAATAAAAAAAACCACTCACCGACGAAAACACCGACGGTAATACAGACGGATACGCGCGCGCCAAAAAAAAGTTTCCCGCGGGAACATTACCAACGGAATAAATCCATCGGTAATTTTAAGGGTAATTACCGACGGACTTTTCGTCGGTAATTATAGCATGGCTTGTAATTTTGTTGCAACTCTCTGTGTAATACCGACGGATATTATCCGTCAGTAATGCCGTCGGTATTTAATCACCGACGGATAATATCCGTCGGTGATGCCGTCGGTAAAGATGGCATGGATGGTAATTGTTCGGCAACTCTCTGTTAAATACCGACGGATATTATCCGTCGGTATATCCATCGGTAGATATTTAAAATATATATAAAAAATAATTTATTAATTGTAAAAAACCTAAATAAACAAATAAAAATGCATTAAACATTAAAAATGTAAAAGTAATAATATTCATTACAAATTTAATGTGTTTAAAAAACAAAATTAAACTAGAATAGCAGCGGAGCTGGAGGAGGAGGCGGAGGAGGAGGAGGCTGGTTGTTCCCGGGACCATACGGCCAAAAAGAAGTTGCACAAGTATCGTCACCCATCTTTGATCTCATCTCCATGACTATTTGACGGAGCTCATCATAATTCGTCGAGAGTTGTTGATATTGTTGTTTCAACGCAATGAACTCCTCAGACTGGGTGTTCGAT
>Ga0325410_1000593_pt1 | contig 38113 bp, 32 predicted proteins | sample PopdelMetagenome_16_FD_206182 | JGI IMG/M metagenome (GOLD analysis project Ga0325410, IMG submission 206182) | Populus deltoides microbial communities from Bellville, Georgia, United States - Xylem-PdIQD-R3 | ecosystem: Host-associated > Plants > Phyllosphere > Stem > Wood/Secondary xylem...
TGTTTTGACCAATTGTTTTTCAAAAAAGTCAATGGTTTTTTACATGTGTTTTATCCTAAGTTAACCTAGGTTTTTGACTAGGTTAGGTCAAGTCAATCCTTCATCTATTTTTTCTTAAACTCGAACCAGTACAGGCCCCAAGTCAAATCGTGAATTTAGAAATGGTTTTATTACTAGAATTATTATAATATTATTAATTTCAACACTAAATATAAACTAAAGTAAAAAAATATATATCTAATTATTTTTTTAAATATGTAATTTTGACAACAATACATATTAAGAATAAAATAAACTTAAGTGAGAAGTAAGAGAGAGAAGCTCTAGGTTGCAGGAAAGGTCAAACCCGCTACTGTTCGTGTTTTCACCATTTTCTTGTGCAACGATTTCTTCTCTTGCTTTCTGCACTCTGATTGGCTCTTCCTCTATTCTCTTGGTATATTCATGGCCAAGTCTAAGAAAAAATCATCGATGTTGAGGTCCGCCCAGCGTGATTATGATTTCTGTTCGTCCCGCCCATCTCCACGAACACATATTACTCTTGTAGATGTTGTTCAGTCCAATTGTAAAGCTAGGGTTCGCACAAAGCATCGAAAGAGGGATTTTCAGAGCCCGCATCCGGCTGCTCTTCCATCCTCTTCCTCTAAGCCATGTGTCATCCCTTCAACCTCCCCTGTCTCTATTAGACCACGTTGTGGTCTCCCTGCTGAGTCTGGTTCGCTGAACTCAAGGTTTGGTGTTGGTAACCCTAACACTGGGTTGACGGTTGGAACTGCTTCTTTGCCGATTCCCCCATCGCAAGGTACACCCTTTTCAGGGAGCCCTGGTCCCTCTCTATCACAACATCCTACATGTACTACCATTCCATCGCCTCCTCCCTTAATGCATTTCTCTGATTACACTGCTATGTCTTCTTGCAATTTCCTTGAATCTGATTTGGGCGAATACAAAGCCTTGTGGAGGTGTAGTTAAATCGGGTTCATAGCTTGGAAATTTCCTGGCTATTCGTCCATCTCCAAGTTTGTTAATTCTACATGGAAATGTAATGTCCATTTCTCCATGCACGACTCTGGCTGGCTCATATTCAAGTTTGCTTCTGAATTGGATATGACTGAAGTGCTAAATGGAGGGCCATACTCTGTCTATGGCCGGTTATTGATTTTGAAACCTATGCCTGATTATTTTGATTTTAACACCTCTGATATGGTTAGGATGCCAGTTTGGGTTCGTTTTCCCAACCTTCCCCTTCAGTGCTGGTCCCCTTTGTGTCTCTCTAAACTGGCCAGTGTGATTGGGAAACCAGTGCATGCTGATTCTCCAACATCCTCCATGACTCAGCTTTCCTATGCCCGAATGTTGAGACTTGCTTACTGAATTACCATCATTAATTGATATCACTCTCCCGAATGGTGTTCCCAAAGCACAGGTAGTGGTATATGAATCCCTACCCAGATTTGCAAGCAGTGCAAAACATTGGGACACTCCACTTCAGCATGCAACTCAACTTTCAGTCATAAGCGAAAAAAGCATCCCCTAGCTTCTACTGCTCCCTCTGGATGCTCTAAACCCGCAGCTGACACTGAAGCTGTTGAAAAACAGTCACCTAGGGAGGAACCTCATAGTGAGCCATCGATTGACCCAATGGCAGCTGAGGCAGCTGTAGCCGTCGACAAGGGTCCAGGATGTTCTGTGCATAAGTGCGCAAAGTTGGCTTCGCATCCAGGATCCCCTGAAGTTTCTTCTGGCTCTCCTCAGGTTGTTCATGTATCTGAAGCTTGCTATGAAGCTGCCGCAACATCCCCTCCACGGAGGCAATACTTGACCAGAAGTAAAGCTGCCTCTGCCATCAAACGCCTAGGGGTGCCCTTAGGAAGGAGTGGAAGACCTTCCAAAACCTCCTTCTCGGCTGACTCTTGTGGATTTAGGCCAAGGAATATATCCTTGTGTCTACTCTGAGTTTACTTCTTTGTATATTGTTATTGCCTTCTTGGCCTGTCTTATAGTTGGTGCAGAGTTTTGCTGGTTGGGATTGTTTGTTGAATTTGCCAGCCTTTTATTGTTGGCTTGTTGCCTTTGTTTTCTGCAGTTGGTTTGCATGCTTTGTGGCTGCTGGTTGGGTTTTGTATAAGCCCTGTCGTGGGGTCTTAACTTGCTACTGTTTGTTGCTATTTGGCATGTTGTTGTCCAGATATGCTCGTGGCCCTCCTGGTTGGGTTGGTTTGATGCTGTTTTGCTCTTTTGCTCCAGAATAGGAGGCTGCTTTTCAGATCCTGGTGTGCTCTGTTGAGGGGTTTTGGCTGCTTATTGCTGCATTTCTTGTTAGGCTTAGTGGGAGCATATTCCCCTAGGTTTTGCTTTCTACTTTACCCTGCATGAGGGCTGTTCATGCTTTTGTTTATGGGATCCTATTCCCTTCCTTTCGGGAGCCTGTTCCCTTAGGTGAGGCATTGGATGCCCTTTACTGTTGGTTGGACATCTGTGGGTCCAGGCTGTCTTGCGCTTGTCTCCTGCTGCTTGCTCCACCGCTGGTTGTTGCTGCCATATGCATGGCTCATGCAAATTGGCTTCGCGTGACTCTTTTTGCTGCAGGGCCCTCTCACTAGGCCCTTTCCTCCCTTGGAAGGGTTTTCTCTGCATGAGGGATGTTCATGCTATTTGGTTATGGGATCCTGTTCCCTTGGTTTATTCTTTGGGGAACATGTTCCCTTCGGCTATTTAGCTTTGTTATTATGCCTACTATCTGGTGTATGTACTGTTCTGCTGGTTTCCAGCTTGTATTCCAAGCTTGTCTTACTATTTTTGATCTATAAAATTCTTATATTTGATAAAATAAAATAAAATAAACTTTTTCTTATTTTTATTTTATCTTGTCCACCACAACCAAACATGATACAAAAACAATAATTTTATCTTATTCATCACTACGAAATACAAATTTGTCTCCATCTCTTTTTCAGTCTTGTCTCCACTGTTTATGTCTGTTCTATCCTAAGATAATAACTAAACACTACTTTAATAATACTTGTGCTTAATTTTTATTTTTTATTTCCACAAAAAAGAAGTTCTAACTTAAGACTTTTTAGGAGAGAGGGGACACTAATGTCAGTTGATGCACAACTAATTGGCTTCATGTACCCAGTCTTATAAAATCTTTATTACATTTTAGAATGATTGGGTAACCTACTTATGGTGTGAAAAATATCTAGAATTTTTCATGAATGGTCTCTGTTCGGGCAACCAGCTCATGACTCGAGATTGGGTAACTGACCGTGGTGTGAAATATATCTATGATTTTCACAAATAGTCTATATTTGGGCACCCTACTCATGGTGTGAAAAATATCTAGGATTTCTCACAAATAATTGATGATGATGTCTTGAAGATGTCTTACCTTCCTTTTTCGAAGTTGACCATCTTCTAATTTTTCTTTGGATTGTTCATGATGGACTTCTTATCATCTATTGTAGCCTTGTTGGTCTCAAAACCTTGCTAGGTCCTTATTTGTTAGAGTCTTGCTAGACTCTTCCTTCATGGGTTTTTAATCACTTGGAGCCTCATTGAGCTCAGAACCTTGTCAGGGTCCTTATTTGATGGAGTCTTACTAGACTTTTCTTTGTTGAAATCTTGTTGGGTTTTTAATCACTAGAGCTTTACTATGCTTAGAACCTTGTTGAGTTCTAATTTATTAGAGTCTTACTAGAATTTTCTTTGTTAAAACCTTGCTAGGTTTTTAATCGTTGGAGCCTTACTGGGTTTAAAACCTTGCTGAGTTCTAATTTGTTGGAGTCTTGTTGAACATTTTTTATGTCATAACCTTGCTGAGTTTTTAATCATTGGAGCCTTGCTGGGCTTAAAAACTTACCGAGTTCTAATTTGTTATAGTCTTACTAGACTTTGTTAAGGATTCTTTCTTGTGCAATTCATGTGCGAGACTTTGTATAATGCTTTAAATGTTATGCATGTACAATACCTGGTTTGAAATATAAGCCTCCTTTTCTTGCCATCTCTCTATTGCTTGATGGATGAGGTTTGTAATTTCTAAGATAAGTTCTCTTAGTCTTTTGATTTTTCAGCTCGTATGGGTTTTACCCATGTGACTAATGTGTTTGATTGCCTCTTTGTTACACAACTTGAACATTAAGGCAATAAATAAAAGTTTGCTCAATTAACCATTCTTTGAGAAGTGACAACCTCTCTTGCTTATGATGTTGCCTCATAGTCAGACGGTGTCCCTTGATTTTGGTATCCATGGCTCACTCATTTTATTTTGATAAAGAAGTAGTGCTCCATTATTCTCACTTCTTTGAAAGAGTTTATCCAATCATCTATTGTCAATTACTGTTGTAAATTGTCCTCTGACTACTCATTTATGTGATAACAATTTTCATATGTCATAGGCATCCATAAAAGGGAAAATCAATTTTTGGCCATAAAGTTGCCTCTCAAGTGTAGGGTTACTCTCAAATGTTGTTGGAGTTCACCAAGTAATATACTATCTTTGAGCAAAGTTGTCTTCATATGATCTAGTTGTGCTCGTTCTTTTGATTATCATTAAGAACACTTGTCGTTTTTAGAAGCCATTCGTAACTTCGATGGATTTTGCTAAATCGTCATTTGATTGTTCACAATGGGCTTCTTTTCCCCTCAGTTGATCTGAATAATATAATTTATCCCTCTTAAGGTCCACTACATTGCTCATTGACTGCTCAACTTTTCAAGGACGACTCATAAGAAATGTTAATGTTATTTATGTCAAGGACTTTTCAAACTTGATCAATGACCTCTTTTTTAAAATCATTTACGTGTTTCGGAATTGATAGAGTAAGGGTTGAGAAAAACATGTTAGCTCAAAGTTAGGTTATCCACGGCTCAGATGAATTTTTATATTTTTGAAGACAAAGATTTATCCAATGTAAGCTTAAAATAATTTTGTTTTGAATTTTTTTATATTTCCCAAGGGATTTAATCTTTTAGGAAAAAAGGATAATTTGATCTTTTATCTTGGTAAGATTGGAATTGGTAAAGGTATATGATGAGTTAACCTTCGGTTTTTATAGACTTCAAAGTAAGAGGCTCAAATAAAAACTTGAGGTTTTGTTTGAGAAAAAATTATCTTATTTTTAGCATCTATTTTGTCACTATGAATAATAATGAGTAGCTTTGTTTGCAATGTCATTATTTTTGTAAGAACATTCTTTCACATTTTGAGAACATCATTTATCTGTTTAGTTTGCTTACTTGATTGCTTGATTAGAAAAAGCTTTTATAAGGCATGTAATGCAGGCTATGGTTACTGGTTATAAAAGAAACAGATTTATAGGCTCAAAGAGTTTTTCAAGGTTTTAAAGACTTAGGATCAAAGCCACAATGTTTTTTTTATCATGTTTCTTTGATTCGCCCCTTTTAATTGCTTTAGCGAGGCATCCTCATTTTGTTTTGACCTTGACGTAGTCATATTTATCTTTCATTTAGGCATTCCCCCATCATTCGGATTTCCCGGGCTCTTTGGCTTTTTCATGACCTCTCTTTGGCTTTTGATCTTTAAATTTTTGCTTGCCTCTAATATGGGGTGTGATTTTAGTCAAGATTGACTTTTGACTTTTGGAATTTCCATTTGCCTCCCAGTGTAAGGTGTGATCCTAGTTAGGATCAATTTTTAACATTATAATTTCCATTTGCCCCTCAGTATGGGGTGTGATCCTAGTTAGAGTGTTTACAAAAAAAATAAAATTATTCAAGCTCAAATGGAGACTACAAGGGATATATTTTTAGAACGTGAAGGAATAAAAAAGATAACCTTTTATCATTTCAAGCATAAGCGGTTAGAACCGATAAATTTTGTCCTAATCTAGTGTAATGGTTTGGAACTTTTGTACAAGACTTATGTTTTTATTAATCAATGAGTAGCAAATCGAACTATGTGCGATTATGCATACTACTAAAATTTGGTCCAAGAGACATGTTATACATATTATTTTCATTTTTTATATTTTGGTTAAGAATTGTTTGGTTACCATAAAATAAGGATTGCTGCAATGATTCGTTTGCAACCTTACAAAAGGGTGTTTGAACACTATTATAAGCAAACATCAAATTATTTCTATAATAAAAAAAGCAAAAACAATTTTTTAAGATTATTTTGGCAAAAGGTTTTTTACAAAACTAATATGGTCAAAATGTTTTCAATAGAGTTATAAGATCAGTTATGAAAGTCAATTTTATAAATTTTAAAGGGGTTGCCTTATAGCATTTTGCATAACACACCTTGGGGTTTGATCATTTCTACCATTAAATTTATCCAATCTTGGACAACAATATAATGTCAAGTTATTACTTTTATAAAAAAACATCTTTTGATTTCAAAACAATAAAAAGATAGAAAAACATGTTTCACTGAAAAATGAAATGCAATCCAAAAAAAAAAAACATAAAATAGAAAAGTTACATAGCATAATGATTGACAATGTAACATCTTTCTTAGGATAGCAATATTTATGTCTCGTTAGCGTTTACCAACCATTTGTTATGTTGAAGATGATCCGGTGACTATGGTAGATGCCATTATCTTTCATAAACTCAACTTGTCCCTTGCTCATCAATTTATAAACTTGATATTCTAAAATTCTTGTGATTTTTTGTTGAGTGGCTTTGGACATAGGTGAAGATGTTTGATGTATCTGGTTTGCAACAAATCGTAGTGAATTCTGAGGCAAAACAATATGAATCTTTGAAGAAGTCGGGGCGTTGAAGGCAATAATTTACAAACTTTGATTAACTAGATAAGTATTAAAAACAATTTTTTGATGAGGGTGTGAAGAGAGACTAAGAGGCATATTCATAATGAGCTTCTCAATTTGGCTTTCATGTGTGAAGGCTTCTTTTTGAAGTGAATGATTCTTATTAGATCGGTTAATTGCCATCTCTTTTCTCATGAAGTTTTCTTGCTTTTGTCCAGGTTAAACTCTGTATTTTGCTTCTTGTAGATCTTGGTAGGGTTGGTGTTTAGGGGTGGGCCTACATTTCTTCTGCAAATGAAAGACATGCAGTGTTGCAACGCTAATAAATATGATAAGCATGCGGAAAAAGAAAAGGTAAATTGAAAGCGGGTTCACCTTTTAAGGGCGACAATGATTGTCATCTGATGTCATTATTAAATCAATGAGGGAATTCATATTTATCTCGGTCAATTTGTAATAATCAAGACTCTTGTAAATCTCATTGATGATTATTTACCATCCAAAAGTCCTGGAATTCAGGATGCTACATATTGGGCTTTCCTTAATGTAATTTAAATATGACACATACATCCTAAGAATAGATTCTATTCATTAAGTGAATATGGATAAGTTTTCTACTTGGTCTCAAAGGGTTTCAAACCTACCTAGTGATGATCTTCATAAAAATAATATAGGGGTGTTGCGAGGAATGATTAGGGCATGTATGCCTTTCATTACCAAACAGACACTAAGATATGAATTGGGTGTTTCACGCATCTAAACTTTGATTTATAGTCATAAGGCAAATCGCTAATCCCCCACCTAACTTAGAAGCTGGTGTGTAATCTAAAACAAAATTAAATAAAGTGATGCATTAGACATTAATCTATATTTAATATAAAAATACATGAGCAATATAAAAAATTAAAGCATAAAAAAAAACATTGTGTGAACTTCTTGATCACGTGGTAAAGCAATCCCCATTGAAGTAGATAATAACTTAGAAAACCAAAAATCTAGTTTGATAGAACCTTGACCTAGAGGTAACCTTGTACCTAAGAACTAAAGGTATTGGCAAAAAACTTGGACCCAGAGATAACCTTATGTCTAAGAACCCTAAGTATGCAAATGACATCATAAAGCCAGTTAATCTTCGATAAATCAGTGTATGATCTTTGTCCCTCAAAAGAAAGGTTGTTTTGTCACAAACAAGCAAAAAAAAAAAAAACTCACATTTATTCTCCAACTTGCTACTGAAATTTGCAGCTAAAAAAAATAATATAGTATCCTCTAACTAAGCATAATGACCTCCTTTTGGGTTGCAAGCTAATGAGCTTAAACTAGTAATCAACTAACATAAATCTAATAATGAAATAAATCCCTAAACAATATCTAATGGGTCAAAACATATACAAATTAAAAAATAATTATTCAAAAATAAATAAATAAATAAAATGGGATGATAAAAACAAAGTCTTCATGTCAAAATTCCTCCACATAACCCAAATTTCCAATTTTCACACATTATTGTTAGATTTTAAGTCCTGACTTCAAACATATTGTTTTCTCTCATCTAGATGAATTATTGGATCCACCATATATGGTTGGAAATATTGAGATGTCTAGTTTCCATCCTAACCTAAATCGCAGCAAAATGCCACATGTATCTCCAGATATGTCCTAAACAGTACACAAAGGTTAGCTTGATAGATTTGACAAGATTTGTCTAGTAACTTTGACCCTCTAAAATAATATGTTCTCAAACTCCATTTAACCTAAAAATATATAAAAATATATTTCCATATGTTTAGTATCTCCATGTAATATTTAAGCTCGTTTTAATTTACGGTTTGAGAGATATGCCTGATATCGTAAAATTGGTCTGCAGACATTTTAAGGCCAAATTCGAACATAACTTGGTTCGTATCATCCTCCCTTTCTTTAAAAAGATTCAAACTCAAATTTGTATCATGGTGAACATGTTCTAAGGTCAATAAATCAGTACCAAGTTGAAGAATAACATTATCATCAAAATCAATAAAAACCTTATTAGCAAATAAGGTCCCCCTGATATATAAGCTCTCATTTTCAACCATTTTCTCATTCATCAATTTCAATTACTTCTCATATATTTGCTTAGGTGTCAAAGATATAAGAGTTATAGGTCTTCCATAAAAGGAATACCTATTTGACACTTCATCATCCAAAACTCTCATATCATGCTGTTATGGTCTATCAAGCAACAAGTGACTAACTTGTATTAACATAACATCACGTAACACCTCATTACAATATTTACCAATAGAAAAAACAACCAAAACTTGCTTATTCACTTTCACTTCACCACCATCATTCATCCATTATAATTTAAAAGGTATGAGATGTTTGGTAGTGTGCAAGTTTAACTTTCTCATCAATTCAGTACTAGCTACATTAGTGCAACTACCACCATTTATAATTAAGCAACATACCTTATTATGAATATGGCATCTCGTGTGGAATATGTTTTCCCTCTAACCTTATGAATCATTCACCTTGACGTGCATATTCAATTCTCTCCTTACCACAAGTGCCTCTCCCTTAACCGGATACTTAACACAAACATCATTAGTATCCTTCAATGGTGGCATCTTCTCCTTTTCATCCTCCCTATCGGTCTCAACCTTTTTATTAGCTTTCATAACAATGAATCTTTTATTTGGACACTATGAAGAAACATAACCAAAACCTAGACAATGAAAGCATTTAATGTCACGATTATAAGTAGGAGTAACATTGTTACCTTTAACAATGGTTGAAGTGTCTTTCTTCTCTCTAAGCTATTTGGCCTTACCATCCTCATTCTTCTGTGATGGACCACCTATAGTGTTAGCTTTCCAATTGGGTTTTCAAGGTTTTGAAGGGCATAATGGTTGGCTTTGCTAAATGGTACCCTTCTATTTAAGTAGGTTCTCCTCCTTTTCGGCCATATGCACCATCTCCTCCAACTCCATATAATGATGCAACTCCACAATATGAGCTATATCATGATTAAGGTAATTTATAAATCTAGCCACAGTAGCCTCCTTATCTTCCTCAATATTAGCTCAAATCATAGCAAGTTTTATCTCCTTAAAGTACCCATCAACATTATTTGTATCTTGACTCAAACTATGCAAACTTTGATACAATTCTCTATAATAGTAGCTAGGCACAAATCTCCTCCTCATAAGGGATTTTATCTCATCTCAAGTTTGCCTCTCATAATTCCTTATACGGTTTGTCACTAACTGATCTTACCACACAATGACATAGTCAGTAAAAACAATCATAATAAGCTTGACTTTCTTGGGCTCTGGATAATTGTGACACTAAAAAATCCACTCCACCTTCTTCTCCTATTCTAAATTAACTTTATTACCATTCTTTCCCTCAAAAGCCAATATTTTTAGCTTAATTGTACCCAAATCTCCACCTAATTCAACATTATGGTCATGGTACCTATAATTACCCCTCTAGCAAAAATTATCACCATATCTTTTCTCTAAAAACTAACAATTCCACTGTTGTTCAAAATGTTCCCCAAGTTCCATGGACACATCTTCAAAATCAATATCAATCATGTCCGCATTATCAACCACAAGCTTATTCATATTAGTGTTAACTCACCTAATAATCATCCAAACATTAAATTCTCTTCCCTCATGTCTAATTTGAACCCTACTATGATCATTAACATGTTGCTTTTCCAACCTATCTCTAAATTCATTGATTCATAATGTGTAACTAAGTTATAATTTCATTGTCTCCTCTTTGTGGTGCCATATTGTTACTTGCCTTTGACATCTTTGAATCTAAAAATTGGTTAGTTGGCATAAAATATACATTCCTCACCCACTCCCTTATGTATTTACACTCCTCTTGTGTTCACTCACATATAGGCTTTTGACTCAATTATGCTCACAACGCCTTTTTCCTCTTGTCTCACCTTTCTTTAACTTTTACAGAATTGAAATTAATACCAAATATAACAGCCATGACAATGTATCTAAATATGTGTATATGACTCAGGAAGCAAGAAAAATATGAAAACAAGAAAGACAAAACTACGATTACAAATTCACGAGTAACAAGTGAATTTATATGAAAAATGGATGTTTTTAAAGACGCAAAAGCAAAAACATGAAAAGTTTATTTAAGAAATTTAAAAGAAACCTAAATATATCAATTATGATGTTATTATACTATCATAATTGAAAAATAACAGCAGCAAAACAAGTTTGAATTACTAACACGAATTAGACACGTTACGACAAGTTCCAATCCTAAATTTAGTTCCTATAGCAAAAGAACTCCAAATGACCTCAAATTTTATATGTAATGTGATTAGAACCTTAAAAAATAATATATAAAATTTGAGAATTGTATGAATTTGTTTGACTTAAGATTCACTTCTAATATGAATTTGACCTTTTACGACAACTTTTTAATCTCGTCCTTGGTTACTATAACAAACGACCTCTAAATAATCTCAAATTTTATATGGGGTGCTATTAGGACTACTAGAACCATTATAAAAAATTGAAGAATTTTATAAATTGGTTTGGTCCAAATTATTCCTTGTTTGTGTACCATTATAGATTCAATAAGAGTGACTTTTGGATTCTTTTTCTTTTTATTTTTTACTCTTTATGCTCTGATATATACTCCACTACTATCCAAAATAAAACTTTTTTTAAGGAACCCTGTTTCGTAGCGTGCACAATGTCGAACAATGAGTCTACCTTCTAAGTGTGTTGGAAATTAAAGGTTTTGTGTTTAATCATAAAATTATGATTATGAAGTTCAGGGGTTGCCACCTAGTATTATGGTCACTAGAAAACCTAATGGTCTGCAAGAGTCCATGTAAGGAACTAGTTATACAAGGAGAAGATAGTGCACCCTACCTAAGATAAGCTGCATTGTTGTTTCATTGTTATTCTAAGTTGCATTTTTGTCTATTGGTCTTGTCTAAGGTCCAAAGCAAATCTCTTTTTATGAAGAAGTCTCTACCTTATCGAGTTAAATCATAACCATTCTAAGGGCTAGACTTATTTATTTCTTGAATATAGCTAAGTCCTAGTATTTCGAATAACAAAATAATTGTTATGTTTTTTTTTTGGTATTTTAACCAAACCCTAATGGATAGTTATAAACTAGTTACGATATCTATTTTTGTATTTTATTAAAACATGATAAAAATATGATTTTATCTTTAGAAAATATGCATGAAAAACCTTTAGGATTTGACCGTATGTATGAAAGCAAAATATTTTTTTGTTTTTTGAAATGAAAATTTATTTTTAAAATTTTTAATTTTTTTTAGTTTTGGAGGAAATCAGATATTTTTAATACTGAGTTTGTATCTTACAGTGTAAGTCTACAGCCTGGTATTATGCAAAATTGTTGAAAAAACATGTGAGGACCCATGAATATTTCTAAAATATCCTTTGGAAAATTTGAATTTTTTTTAAAATAATATTTTTTAATTTTTTATTATTTTTATTATTATATTATTATTAATATTTTATTATTAAATATGTGTTGGGATGGACCCGGGCCAACCATCCAGGCTGGGCTGAAACTTTTCCAGCTCGACTCAGTCGGGTGGGCCAACTAGCAGTCCAACAACCTCTTTTTTTTGGTTTGGGCTGGGTTGAAATAGATCTAGCGCTACTATTTTGGGTTGACTGACGGCTCAACAACATTTATGGGTTGGACCCCACCTAGCCATATGAGCTTGGTTAGAATGGAGCCTATCCGTATAACTGCTGACAAAAGCTAGTAGTTGCAGGATGTAAACACAACAAAAGGGTTAAAGTAAAACAAGAAATGACTCCACCATCGCTACCGATTTCTGAATTGGCAGCAACACAACTTTTGGCTGCTAATTTCTGAATTAGCAGCGACACAGTTTTTGTTGCCAAATAGTTTACACTGTCGATTTTTGAATCGACAACGACAATTTTTGCTTCTGATTTCTAAATCAGCAAAGACTCAGTTACGTTGATGATTCATGAGTCAATAAGGGGTTATATGCGTTGACGAATTCATGCATCATTTGTCGTTGTAATGCTCGACAAAAATCTAAGTAAAAAGGTCGACTCATGCTAAGTGATAGTTTAGGAGAGCAAACCGGCCTACCTTAAGGAGTTAAAAGGGGGGGGAACCAGTTTTGGAAACCAACCCCAAACACCCCACCTCATTTAAGGGGGGTATAAATGCAAAGAGAGAGAGAGGGTGACCCTTACTATTCCTTAAAATCCGACCAGTTGCATGCTGTAGACCCCCTCCCTCTTTCCCAAGAGAAGACCCCCAATCTAGCCGCATGCATCCCTCTTGAACCTTAGAGAGGAAAGGAGAGTTAATGAGTGCTAAAAATGGCTGAAACCATGACAAAAGAGGGTGTGTAACAAGCCAGCTAGTAGAACTAGAAAAGGAGGGAAGGAAAACTGAAACTAAAGAGGAAAAAAAAACATAAAAACATGAGCAAAGTGGGGAGAAAAACTTGTTAAATTCCTTCCTAAAATTATAGAAAATAGTAAGGTATGAACCAAAATTGTGTTATCCACAGTGAACTAGCATTCGTTGCTGAAATTGTGTTGGAAATGAATTACACAACTGAGCAAATTTGTTCGCTGCTGAAGTGTGTTGTTGGCAGCAAATCAGTGTTTGCTATCTAATTTCTATTGTAAGCTGTGAATCAGTTTTCAATGACGATTCTGGGTCACTAGCAAACCAGTTTTTGCTAACTAAATTCTGCAGTAAATTTACGTATCTAAAATGGGCCGATGATTAAGATGATTGCTTTGTGTGATGGTAATATATGGAACAATAAAACATGAACTTGTGTATGCTTGAGACATGCGTAGTGACGAGTTGTGTATGATTATTGAATACGAATGTACTAATTTATGGCCATTGATGTTTTAAGTGGTACGTCTGGGATTAGGCCTTCGTCAGGATAAGGACACCCCGCGGGTTGAACAAGGAGGTGGTTTCCACCTTTTTCTCGTATGATGTTAATGCTTTGAAATGATTTACTTATAGACGATATATTATTGAATCCTTGATGAATGATGAAACGACGACGAAATGCTTGATTGAATTCTTGATGAATGTTGTAACGATTATGAAATGTTGATCGAGTTCTAGATGAATGTTGAAACGATGATGAAAATGTTAATGTTCTGAAATGACTTGTTTGAGGAAGATATATTATTGTGTTGTGATGAATATTAAACCAACTATGATCGGGTTGTGGTTGTTAATTAGCTTTGGCTAATGGCATCCGAGATGGATGACCGGATTGCGCTTGATGATTAGTTTCAACTAATGGCATCTGAGATGGATTACCGGGTTGTGATTGATGATTGGTTTTTGTAAATGACATCCTAGATGAATGACCGAGTTGATTATGACGATTGGCTTTGGCTAATGGTATTTGTAGAAATGACGGGTTTGATTTCATGATTAGTTTTGAGTTAATGGCATCCAAGACGAATGGCCGAGTTTAAATATTGCGATTAGCTACAGCTAAAATTATCCAAGGTGGATGACAGGGTTAAGGTGAAGTAATTAACCCCAACCGATGTTAAACTTCGACCCCACAACTCCTATGGACAGATTGAGGTGTGTGAGTGAAAAAAATACACTTAACAAAATAATAAGAGATGTGCAATGCATATAAGAAGTAAAAGAAGGAATATATCCATTCTAAGTTAATAACAAAAAGTAACGACAACGTACTTCTAGTTGTTTATTATTATGTTAAATTATTTACAATTCTTATATTCATATTGTCATAACCCAATTCTGGGTTATTCTCCAAAATTTATTTTTTTTCAAAATAAAAATCAAAAAATAAAATAAAAGCTGGCAACGTGAAGAAAGTAGGCCGGGGAATCAAGCTGCTATTTTTTTTTGAGGAAATTCAAGACCTAATTGGATGCTATTATGCCCAAAAATGGAGAACAAATGAAAATTTAAGGTCAAATTAAATGATTATTGGACGAATTTGCATAAAAAATTAAGTCCAATGACATAATTAAATTTTTAATAGGCCAATTTTGATTTAATCATGGGCCAAATTAAATTTTAATTATGTTTAAGAATTAATTTGGGTCCAATTGAAAGATTTAATTAAGTGCAAGGATTTAATTATACTTTAAATGGGTCAAATTAATTTTATTTGGGGCTTAATTGGTGAAAAATTAAGTTTGAGAGTCTAATTTGGGCTTAATTGAGAAGATTGGACCTTTAAGAGACCAAATTTAATTTTTATCAAGTAAATTGATTGAAACTAGGGGCCAAATTGCAAGAAAATTGAAGTTTTGGGGTCAATTAGGGGTTAAATTGACAAAATTTGCAGCCAAGGACCAATCTGTAAAAGGCACCAAACTATAGGGGTTTAATTGACAAAATCCGGGGGTCAAATTAAAGAAATTGAAAGTTTAATGGTCAATTAGGGATGAAATTGAATAAATCCGAGACCAAGGACTATAATGCAAAAGGCACGTAAATACGGGGCTAAAGTTGAAGTTCTGCAGGGGCCTAATTGTATTAAATCAAAGGTTTAAGGTCAATTAGGGGTTCAATTGACCCAAATTGAAAGCTAGAGGACTACATTGAACTTTGGCAAAATCCCTAATTCAAACCTAAAACGGCGCTGTTTTGAGTAAAAAAAAAAAAGATACCAGGAGACGCGGTTCATTATCTTCCCCATGAACGCTGCCCGGGTAGCAGTGTTGCAGGTGCATTTAATACCTCGTTTCCCCCTCAAAATTGACAACACATGCACCAAAATGGCCACCTGAAATCCCTCTATCCTCGAGCATTGTCCGGTCAGGCCTATAAACGTCATAACAGCTCCGATGACTGACCTAAAGTAGCTAACTCGAGCAGCCTTGGACTGTCAAATTTGGCAGTTTAAGGTGCACACTTTGAACTGACAGCTTAGATTCTTCGAGTCAAATCAAGGGCTGAAAATTTTTCCCCGGCGAAGACAAGATTACCCTCTTCCACCCCTATAAATAGGAGCAGATTTCATGTTTGGAGGAGGAAGAAAAATCGAGTGTAAAGTTGACAAAAAATCAGTCTTTCTCCCTTGTTTTCATCTTTTTCTGCTTTCTCCTTCTCAGCCGCATCTTTGGCTGCCACCACTCTCACCACCATCCTTCCCACTACATTCTATATCACAGCCAGACACTCAACAACCTCACGTTGTGGCTACACCACCTTTTTGTCTCTCTCTCTCTCTCTCTCTCTCTCTCTCTCTCTCTCCTCTCTCTCTTTTCTGCGAAACTTTTTTCCCTTTCTACCACTGCGACCCCAGCAGCAGCAGTAACCACCCTTTCCAACGACTTCCACCCTTACTAGGAGTAGTAGAGGCGACGACTCTCTCCTCATCCACTTCAACCGCAAGCAACCACAGCACCGACCGCGACAGCAGCAGCACCAGCAACTCGAGCAGCAGCAACCTCGGCGGCTCAACCCTCCATCGCTGCCACCGCTTACACCACGTCGTCCTACTCGGTCAGACCACCCTCATGCCAGGTAACTTTCCTCTTCCTCCCCCTCTTCTTCTTCTTCTTCTTCTTCTTCTTCACGCTATTCACTGCATAAATAGTAGGCGTGAATTATAATTCACGCCCACTGCTTAGGCAGTGGACGTTGGGTCGGGCTGTATCTGGCCTAACCTAAATTTCTGGGCCAGGTCTGGCCCGACCCCAAAGGAATAAATAAAAAATGTTGGGCCGAGATTGGCTGAACCATTTTGGGCCGAAATCGGCCTAACCTCTTCTGTGGCTGAGCCTGGCCCAGTTAGCTGGGCCGGCCCAACCCATGTAAATTTTATTTATTTATTTATTTATAATAATATATTATAATATTTAAAAAGACAAAAAAAAATCCAAAATTTCAAAAATCCTTTTGAAAATTTTGTGATTTTCTCAAAATATTTTTCTACCAATTTTGTATAATATCGGATTGTATATTTACATTGTAAAATACAAATCCAGTGTCCGATTTTCTCCAAAATATTTCAAAAAAAAAAATGTTTTCATGCCTACGGCCAAATCTTAAATACTTTTCCAAGCATGTTTTCACTAAAAAACTTGCATCTTTCTCGTGTTTTGAAAATAAAAATAGATATCATAACCGGTTTATGATCATCCATTAGGGTTTGACCAAAATATCAAAAACTTTTTTTCTAATTTTTTTTTAGGATCCAGATGTAGACTTTAATATTTGTAGGTGTAAAATTACATGATAAAGTACACCATCAGGTATTAAAGATACAAGGTGTAAATAAATACGAAGCTAAAATGTAAACTTTTAAACAATTATGATTTAACCCCAATAAGGTAGAGACTTTCTCACAAAGAGAGATCTACCTGAACCTTAGAAAAGACTAACGAATAGAAACTTGACTTAGAAAAAACAATCAAACAACAATGCAGCTTACCTTATGTAGGGTGCACTGAGGGTGATGCGTCTTCCCCTTGCACAACTAGTACCTTACCCAGACTCTCACAGACCATAGGTTCCTAGTAACCATAATACTAGGTGGTGACTCCTAAACATTAATCATAATTTTATGATTAAATCTAAAACCCTTTCCAACACACAACACAACACCTTACATAGGAGGCACGACAAGAGCCTCCGCCATCGTTAGACGACGTCGCGATGCTCGCGCCCCCGTGACAGGATGGCGACTCCACTGGGGACCGCTTTGTTTGTTTGATTGTTTGATTATCTGTTTTGGTCTGTTTAACTTTACTGTTTGAACACTTTTATTTCATGTTCATACATAAATACATCAAGATTAATGCATTCATGCATTTTTAATTTTGCAAGAAGACCCAATTCTAGGATAGGTGGGGAGTAGCGGACTGCCTCATGACTTTCAGTCAGGGTTTAGATTCGTGAAACATCCAACTATGAGCTGAGTGTTTACTTGGTGATGGCGGTCACACAGTGCCCCAACCATCCCTTGTAAACCCCCATACTGCCTTCAAGAAAGGCAGTCACTGGGCAGTTCATAGACCTTTTAAGACCTGTTAGAAAACATATCCTTCGTATAATAACCTAGAATTTATCTGAACTTTACAAGATTTTTGAGCTAAGACCATGACTTCCCCTAACTTTTCGGAATATGGGGAAAGATCTGAGATGATGCAATTAGTCGAAGGGGATTGCTTAAGAACCAAGGTTGAAGAATTACCACACATAACCAGAGTGCACTGTTCCATAGACAGCATAAAGAAGTTGGTCCCAATTATGGGATATATAGATGAGAATCTGTTTGAGAAGGAGTATGGAAGAATCGCTCATTTAATAAGAATGCCTGTTCAAATTTCAGCAGTCAAAGCCTTGATGCATTTCTGAGATCCAAGCTACAGATGTTTCACCTTCAGGGATATTGATATGACCCCTACTCTTGAAGAGTATCCCTAGATCTTGAGTTTTCCGAATGACCCTTACAAAGTGTACTTCAGGCAAGAATTGAGAGTACAGCTGCAGCAGTTGCAAAACTTCTACATTTAGACCAAATTGATCGGTATAGGACATCCAATGGAGGGTTCAAGTGGAAAATGATCGAGAATAAATTGAAGACAGATAAGGAAAAAGGGAAGTTGGGTGAAGAAAGATATCAGATAATTGCTTTTGCCATCTTTGGGTTGGTTCTATTTCCTTCAGAAGCCGCTAGAATTATTAGCATTGAAGCTGCTAATGCATTCCTTGAATTTGAAAAGACAAAGAATAACCCTACATCAGCTATCTTAGTTGAAACCTTCCTATCTTTAAATCATTGCAGATTGCATGGGAAAGGGGCAATGCAATGTTGTATTCCTCTCTTATTCATGTGGATAGTTAGCCATTTGGAAACGTCAAAAGAAGTCTTCAATAATTTCTGGTGGTTTAACATGAGGCCTCTTGAACTGGTGCTGATTGAAGAGTGGAATGATTTGGATGAAAAGGCATGGGTAGAGAAATACCAAGAACTTCCCCAAAGTAATTTCAGATGGAAAGCTCTTTGGGTAAGTGGTTCATCTTACCTCATGAGTTGTGGCAACAAAGCATGGGTCCCATTAATTGGCTTGACTGGTTATATCAACTACTCACCCTCATTGGTGGCTAGACAGTTTGGAGGAGTACAATACATACCAAGAACTTGGGGGTTAGCTGAATATACCGGTCCATTTAAAGAAGCTAGTTCTTTGGATGAGTTAGACACAATTAGAAATGACTGGAAGCAACTTATTTTGGTCCACAAAGAGGAGCTTCAAAAAGAGTTCTCAGTTAGCCCCAATTATTCAATATGGAGGAGTGGCAATTCATTAAAAATACTTCAAGAGGAAAAAGAGCTAGGGGGACCCAAGATAAGTCATCCATGACATTGGAACTCAAAAGAAAAAGGGTCAACAACGAGGAAGATCTCCAAGAAGAACTGGATAAGCTGAGGATTGAGCTTAGCAAGAGCAAAAATCATCAGAAATTCCTGGAAACCAACTCTTAAAAGAAGATGAGATGAAGGCCTCTCTAGATCAGCAATTAAAGGAAAAAGATGAGCAAATTGTTAGGTTAAGGAAGAACCAGCATGAAGCAAATGAGCAACTGGAGAAAGGGAAGGTCAGGTATAATGAGTTGGTAAACAAGCATGTAATGATAGAGCAGGAATTGGTGACTCTAAAAAGGGCCTCAGAAAATAGAAAGTCTGCTGACAAAGAGATAATAGCTTCTATGAAGAAAGAAAAGGACTAGTATAAATTAAAATGGGAAGCTGAAAAAGAGAAGAACAGATTAGTTGATCTCACCATTGAAGAAGAAAGAAGTTTAAGAACTCGATATCAGGTCCAAGCTGATGATGAGAGAGAAGCAAGGAGGATAGCTGAGTCAGATATGAAGGAATACCTGGACAGAATAAATGGTATGAGAAACCGAGTTTCTGTGATACAAGCCGAGCTTGAGTCCCGAGAGGAAGAAGCAAAGAAGATGTAAGAATAGTTTGAGGAATGGCAAGACTATATCAGCAACCTCGACGTACAACTAAACACTGAGGTAGTCGAGCTTGATATAGAGAAGGAAGAATTGCAAAGGGCCAGAAAGCAGATTCAGCAGTTGGAAAAGATGGTTCAAATTTTAGAGACAAACAATGAATCATTAGCCGCCAGTAATGGAACACTGCTTCAAGATAGCACTTTGTTCCATTACAAGATCGAACAAACTGACAAGCTAATTGACATGGTGGCTCGAAAGGCAAATGAGCTACAAGTGAAGGCTTCTAGGATTGCCAACAACCGTCATAGATATGAGGAGTATTTGAATGAAGTTTCCTCTTTCATTAGGAATATAGCCAATATAGGAATATCATTTGAATAAAGACACTTTGTATGAACCATTTGTATTAGACCTACTTTTAAACTTTTACAATGTGTATGGAATTTAATCAATCAAAGGACTTGGGTAAAACCTCTTTTGAGTATATCAGACTTCGGATTTTACCTATATTTGATAAAGGAAGTCATGGATTAGTTCTTTAATTCATATACATGCATTCTTCATTTGCATCCATATTCATACATTCATTCATTATAACACACATACATATGTCAGATCAAAATATAGGTCCCCAAAGAGTTTTCAACACCCGACTCTGAGCAAGGAACATGGAAGATGAATAGCGTGCTTACCGTGAGACTCATTTCCAAGAAGAGTTGGATTCTCTAAAGGACAGTGTGGCTCGCCTCACCAGTTTATTCGAGCAAGCATTAAAGAATACCTCTGGTGAAAGCCCTTCAACTAGACCTGCCATTTTCCCAGCAAATCAACCTGAAGAAATAATAGGAGAACACGCATAGGAGCCCCGACACAATCCAACATTTATGCAGTCAACAACACCAGTACCAACACCTGCAGTCGCAGATGCATTCGTTAATGAATCCCACAAAACCAAGCCATCTGATGACATTGATCAAGACAAGATGGCAGCACTAGAGGCCAGGATCAGGGCCATTGAGGGAGTAGACTTATATGACTCAGTGCGAGCCGCAGAAATGTGTCTAGTCCCTAATGTGGTGGTACCAAAGAAATTTCAAGTTCATAAATTTATCAAATATACCAGAACTCAATGCCCTGTTACCCATCTCAAATCCTATTGCAATAAAATGGCAGAAGTAGTACACGATGAGAAGCTACTAATGCATTTCTTCCAAGACAGTTTGAGTGGAGCGACATTAAGCTAGTATATGAGGTTAGATAATACCAGGATCCATACATGGAAGAATCTCGTAGATGCTTTCATCAAGCAATACAAATACAACATGGATATTGCTCCTGATAGAACTAATCTGTTTAATCTGGAGAAAGGAGACAAAAAAAGCATAAGGGAGTATGCCTAAAGATGAAGAGATTTAGTAGCACAGGTACATCCCCCTCTCATAGAAAGGAAAATGGTTGCTCTGTTTGCTAACACGCTAAAAGCGCGCCATACTATGAACACTTGATGGGTAGTTCGGCTCAACAATTCACTAATGCCGTGGCAGTAACAGAGCGAATAGAGCAAGGAGTAAAGAGTGGGAGAATCTCTGCATCCATGGAGAAAAAAGGTTTTGGAGTAAAAGAGAGAGAGATTGATCATATTGAAAGTAGTTATAAAAGCAAGAAAGGCCAATTCCAAAGATATAACACTCAATCCTCTTCATCCTGAATTGCCAATACCAATTTCAACTTCCCAATCCCAACTAGAAAACTTGAACCCCAAAACCAACAAGTAAAAAACCAAGCTGAAAGTTTACCTAAAAAGAACTACAAAAAAACCCAAGAACAATTACCTCCATTGCCGTTACCCCTAAATGAAATGTACCAAAAGCTACTAAGTATCAGACAAGTAGCCCCCGTGCCTTTGACACCCCTACAACCACCTTACCCTAGCTGGTATAAGCCGGATCTCACTTGCGAATACCATGCCGGTGTAGCTGGACATAGCATCCATACCTGCAACGCCTTCAAGATAAAGCTTTTGCAACTGATCAAAGCAGGATGGATAACATTTGAAGATGCCCCTAATGTGAATACAAACCCTCTACCCAATCATGCTTCAGGTAGTGGGTCTATAAACATGTTAGAAATAGAACACTAAAAATCTTGAAGGTGTGAATGGATAGGATCTACCAAATAATGGTAGATGCAAGGTATAAAGAGGGTAGCGAGAAGTGTTGTGAACATCATAATATACAAGGCCATATGATCAGCCATTGCGAGGGCTTTCACAAAAAAATGATGCAAATGATGAGTCATGGGTTGCTACGAATCGAGAAACCAACAAGTGAAGAGGTGTTCATGATGGAGGCACCAAATAAAAAGGTGTGTCGAGTACAATTCACTACAGGAAGGCCATCCAAATTGGTCCTATCCAAACCAGTAGTGGAACATAAGGGGAATTATAGTGCTTTACCTCATAACTATAGGTATTCTTTCAAAAGCACTCAGCAACCACCTATTTTTCAAGCAGAAATTGAAGGATTGACCCGTAGTGGCAGATGTTTCACCCTAAAAGAGCTGGAAAAACAAAGAAAAGCTAAGGGTAAAGAGGGGGTTGACATGACTAAGAAAATAAATAAACCTGTCATGGAAGAGGAAACCAATGAATTCTTAAAGCTGATGAAACACAGTGAATATAATGTTGTTGAGCAACTCAAGAAAACTCCAGCAAGAATATCACTATTGTCTCTGATTCTAAGCTCTAAGCCACACATGAAGGCTTTACAAAAGGTATTGAATGAAGCATATGTTCCTCAAGACATCAATCAAGAAGCCATGGAACATTTAGTGGGAATAATCCAGGCCTTGAATTATGTATACTTCACTGAAGACGAATTGGGTCCCGATAGTACAGGGCACAACAAGCCACTATATATTATAGTGCGTTATAAGGACATTATGATTGGAAAGGTACTCATCGATAATGGTTCCGCATTGAATGTCCTACCAATGCATATGTTGAAAGAAATGCATGCCTGTGATGAGTCACACATGAAACCTAACACCTTGATGGCGAGAGCATATGATGGTTCGCCAAGACAGATAATTAGGATCCTAGAAGTGGAGCTATATGTGGGGTCGCAGATGTTCTTGATAACATTACAGGTAATGGACATTCACCCACCTTACAACATATTATTAGGAAGGTCGTAGATTCATGCACCTGGAGTAGTGGCTTTTTCATTGCACTAGTGTTTAAAGTATATCATGAATGGAATGCTGATAACTGTCAAAGCTGAAGAGACAATTTCCATGATAAAAAATGTGGTCATACCCTTCATTGAAGCAGAAGATTGTAGAGATGGGAATATTCATGCTTTTGAAATTGTAAATGCAGAATGGGTTCCTGAAGGTGTAGTGCTGAGAAAGCCTAGAATCCCAGAAACGGCAAAGATGGCTGCCAAATGCTTTATAAGGAATGGGGCTCCTTGTCAATGTAATTCTGAGACTAGAATGCCCGGGCTGATCAAGCTAAAGTGTGCAAATCAAAGATTTGGGCTAGGATATAAGCCCAAGAAAGACGATTACAAGTGGGTCACTCAGATTAAAAGGGAGGCAAGAATGGCGAGGATTGAAAGAAGAGAGCCAGAATAAGATCATAAGAGGAACTTGTCATCCCATCGCTTCAAGTATCTTTCCCAAGGGCTACAAATGTGATTATATCCGGCATAATGGATCTCCATATCAATACCCTGGAGAGCCAAGAAGAAAAACGAATAGAGGAAACGGATTTAGAAGTGAAGGATGAAGTTCTGCCACAGCTTTCCATTCACACCATTGATGAACCTCCTGCCAGATTTTTCATGCGAAGATTGGCTGAAGGAGAGGTGTACCAGAACTGGAAGATGGAGCCTGCTCCTATTGTGTTTAAAAAGTAATTGTTCTTGTTTGATCATGTTCGAACTTGTTTTGTCTTGTTTTGACTTGTGCTGATCTTATCGGTATTTTAGCTCATGATACCGCAAAATTTTCTATGTTAATCGAGCACTTTTGTTTTAATGAGATCATGCATTTTCTTGTGTCCAATATGTTCCTGCATCTTTTTATTTTTTCACGAATCACACTTACACGAGCACGCCTTGCACTTTCAGGAATCCTGAAAGTTCCATTGATTCACAAAATCATTGCACTAAGAATAATTGGCCAAACTTTGATAATATGATTGCTATGGATGATGAAGAATGGGGAGAGGAAGATATAAGAGAGTTTACTAAGCTGGTAGAAAATTCTGAAATAGCCTGGGAAGCTGCTAGTGAGAAACTAGAAGTCATTAACTTGGGAAATAAGCAAGAAAAGAAGGAATTAAAGATTGGCACCCTTGTTACAATTGAAGAAAGAAATAGACTAGTCTCTCTATTACATGAGTATGTAGATGTTTTCTCCTGAACTTATACAGATATGCTCGGTCTAGACACTAACATAGTAGTACATAAGATTCCCTTAATAGAAGGAAGCGAACTGATTAAGCAAAAAACCAGGCGAATGCGCTTGGACATGTTACTCAAGGTAAAATCTGAGATACAAAAACAGTGGGATGCAGGATTTCTAGATGTAGTCCAATATCCTTAATGGATAGCTAATGTGGTAGCAGTCCCAAAAAAAGATGGCAAGATTCGGGTGTGCGTGGACTATAGAGATTTGAACAAGGAGAGCCCAAAAGATGATTTTCCTTTACCCTATATAAATGTTCTTGTTGATAATGCCGCAAGAAATGCTACATATTCTTTTATGGATGGATTCTCTGGTTACAACCAGATTAGAATGGCAGAAGAAGATAAAGAGAAGACCACCTTTGTCACACCTTGGGGGACATTTTGCTATAAAGTAATGCCATTCGGATTGAAGAATGCTGGAGCCACATATCAAAGAGCAATGGTTACCTTGTTCCATGATATAATGCACCGAGAAATGGAAGTTTATGTGGATGACATACTTGCAAAGTCAAAGGAGGAGGAAGATCATGTACAAGTGTTAAGGAGACTATTTTAAAAGGTTGCGAAAATACCAGCTAAAGTTGAATCCTGCAAAATCCTCATTCGGGGTGAAAACAGGAAAATTATTGGGCTTCATAGTAAGCGGTCGAGGAATAGAAGTTGATCCTGATAAAGCCAAAGCTATTCAGGAGATGCCTGCACCTAAGATAGAAAAGGAAGTAAGAAGTTTCCTTGGGCGCCTAAATTACATAGCTTGGTTTATATCTCAGTTAACAGTGACCTGTGAACCAATTTTTCGTTTGCTCAAGAAGAAAAATCCTGGAGTATGGAACAATGATTGTCAGGAAGCCTTTGATAAAATAAAAAGGTACTTGCAAAATCCACCACTATTAGTACCTCCAACATCAGGGAGGCCTTTGATCCTGTATTTGACAGTAAAGAGGAAGCCATTTACTACTTGAGTAAAAAATTCAATGACTGTGAGTCGAGATATACAACAATTGAAAGGTTGTGTTGTGCCTTGGTTTGGAGTGCGAAAAGACTTAGGCGGTATATGTTGTACTACACAACCTGGTTAATTTCAAAATTAGATCTGCTCAAGTATATCTATGAAAGACCTTACCTATCAAGTAGAATAGCAGGGTGGCAAGTGTTGTTGGCAGAATATGACATTGTCTTTATGACAAGAAAAGCTGTAAAAGGAAGCGTAATTGCAGATCATCTTGCAGATCATGCCATGGAAAACTATGAACCTCTAAACTTTGACCTCCCAGATGAAGATGTGATAGTAATCGAGAATGGAGGTGGGGAAAGCGATCAGTGGACTCTTTACTTTGATGGTGCAGTAAATGTATCAGGAAATGGGGTAGGAGCTGTAGTAATTTCCCCTATAAAATAAGCAGTATCTTATTTCAACAAGGTTATTGTTTGAATGTACCAATAATATGGCCGAGTATGAAGCCTGCATCATTGGCCTAGAAGCTGCTTTAGAACTTAAAGCTAAGAAGCTTGTGGTCTTCGGGGATTCCTTACTAATCATCTGCCAAGTCAAAGGTGAGTGGCAAACCAAGGATGATAAATTGAAGCTGTATCAAAATTATCTCTTGAGGTTACCCATGAATTTGAAGAAATCAAATTCACCTATATAAGCAGAGATAAGAATCAGTTTGCTAATGCCTTGGCAACCTTAGCTTCAATGACACAAGTCGTTACTAGAAACAAGATCCAGCCAATAGATATCGAAGTCAGAAGCTTCCAAGTCCATTCTTGCTTAATTGAAGAATCTCCAGATGGGAAACCATGGTATAATGACATCAAAAAGTTTCTCTAGCATCGAGAATACCTTCAAGGGATTTCCAAGACAGATGAAAAGACTTTGAGGAGAATGACCATGAATTTTTACTTAGATGGAGAAATTTTGTATAAAAGGTCATTTGATGGGACTCTGCTCAGGTGTCTGAATGAAAATGAGATTGAACAAGCATTAAAAAAAGTCCATGAGGGGATTTGCGCTATACATGCCAATGGGCATCCAATGGCAAAACAAATACAAAGGTCAGGATACTTCTAGTTGACCATGGAGAAAGATTATATAGACTATGTTAGAAAATGCCATAAGTGTCAAATATATGGTGATAAGATAAATGCGCCTCCAACACCTCTGTTCAATATGATCTCGCCTTGGCCTTTGGATATGTGGGGTTTGGATGTTATAGGACCAATCAACCCTAAAGCGAGCAATGGGCATAGATTCATTTTGGTGGCCATCAACTACTTCACCAAATGGGTAAAAGCCAACTCTTACGCCATGTAACACAGAAAGTAGTCAAGAGATTCGTTGAAAGGATTTAGTCTGTCGTTATGGTTTGCCAGCAAGATTGGTAACTGATAACACTCAGAATTTCAAGGGGAAGCTAATTGACGAACTGTGCACCAAATGGAAGATTAAACACCTCAATTCTTCCCCTTATAGACCAAAGATGAATAGGGCAGTCGAAGCAGCTAATAAGAATCTCAAGAAGATTATCCAGAAAATGGTGGTCACCTACAAGGATTGGTATGAGATGCTCTCATACGCACTTCATGCGTACCGCACCACAGTTAGAACCTCTAAAAATGCAACCCCATATTCTTTAGTATATGGAATGGAGGCGGTTATGCCCTTCGAAGTAGAAATCCCATTACTACGGATCCTAAAGGATGCAGAATTGGACGGATCAGAGTGGGCAAGGTTAAGATTTGAGCAGCTAAACTTGATCGATGAGAGAAGACTAGCAACTATTTGCCATCACCAGTTATACCAAAGCAGGATAGCCAAAGCTTACAACAAGAAGGTCAAACCAAGGGTGTTTAAGGAGGGGGATTTGGTGTTAAGGAAGATCTCACTAGCATCAGGAGAAGATCAAAGTAAGTGGGCGCCAAATTACGAAGGGCCATATGTGGTGAAAAAGGCTTTTTGTAAAGGATCTACCTAGACCTATAAACTCAGATGTTGTAAAGAAGTATTATGCCTGATGTATTTACCTTTATCAATCAATAAAATTGAAGTTTGGCCAAGATTTCTTTAGTGTGTTTCCCCTTAACAACCATGCATGACCTCAAGTTTTCACAAGGATTTTTGGGAAATCAAAGTTTAAATAAAAAATAATAATCAAAATTGGTGCTTGTTCTAATAAACAAGTTTTGAAAATTGAAGTGATATCCTAACACTTATAAAACCTGAAAAACAACCCAAACGCCATGAAATGACTTTAAAGCTGAGTTTTGGCTGCATGAATAATGAGAAACCATTTTGCATATTTGCATGTCAGAAAGCAAAGCTTGCTGATTCTGAATGCATGCATTTGAAATGAAGAAAGGCCATCTTTGATCATGCTTTCACAATGATAAAAATCGCTTGTAGTCCCTTTTTGAGCGTAATAACTTTTTCTTGAAAAATAACCTTAGCTAGGATCACATCCTACACTGGAGGGCAAGTGCAAAAAAAATCCTTAATGACTAAAGGTGCCCAAACAACCTTGAGGGGGTATGAAAAAGTCCTCAATGATAAAAGTGCCCAAACAATACTGGGGGGCATGTAAGAAAATCCTCAATAATCCAGATCCAAAGTGCCCAAACAAATCTAGGGGGCATGAAAGAGTCCCGAAAAGTTTTGAGCGTGCCATAAAAATTACTAATATAATGATGCTCAAAACAAAATGAAGAAAAAGCCCAACACTAGGGGGCACCATGGACCATTTTGCAAATTAATTCCAAGGTCTAGAAATTCATGAAAAAAAAAGAAGAAGAAGAAAAGAGAAGAGTTTGGAAATAAAAACTAGTGATCCTTAGTCTTAAAGTCCTTTAAACACCTTTTGAGCCTATATATATGTATATCCTTTTTCTTCATAACCAAGAGCCTAAACTTACATTACGTGCCCAATCAAGCCCTTTCTGATCAAAGGCAGGTAGTCTAGATCGATGGGCAATACTTTCCCATGCGAAACAAGTCATTATTCGTGCAATTAAAATGAATGCTTTGAAAACCGGTTCTTTGAAACCCTCATATTGGATCTTGAACCCTTTTTAAATTTACAAAACATCACTTCACATTTTCACCATAAACAACACTCATGCAAGCCTATCCATAAGAATCGCTTGAATTTCAGAACAAGTTTGTTTTAAATAAACATCAAAATGATTTTTGTTCGAAATAGCTTTGAAATTCCAAATTTTTTTTGTGAAAACAACTCCTTGTAAATAACCAAATCTTCTTTCAAAGTCTTGCCCCCAAAGAAAACCCCAAACAAATACTCGCGGGCATGATCAAGCTGAGGGGCAATCCAACAACACACATAGGGTTGGCTTCATAATTCCCTTTCTAAGAAAACAAGAGATATGGTGCAGAGGTGACTATCCTTCAGATAAAGGTTTGTGGGCAAAAAGGTATGTTGATGTCATATCCTTCCGAGGGCTTAAGATCACAAGATGCGACTCGAGTAAGCAAGAGTGAGAAAGCCATGAAAGCTCACTATCAGAGACTCAAACTTTTAGGAAAATGAAAACTCCATAAAGAACAAGTCCACAAAGTGTGACTCGAGTAAGCAAGAGTGGAAAGAACCATCAAAGCTTACTATTAAAGACTCGAACTTTTGAGAAAAGGAAAACTCCATGAAGAAAAGGGGACCTATATTTGTCAGGTAAGTACACATGCATATGGATCATGATGCATTACTCTCTTCATTGACAGATTGGTGTCTCACCGTCACCTCTTTTTGAGTGAGCTGTAGAGGCCTCAACCATCTCAACTAATGCGCTTTATAGCCCTATCTTTTTCCCTTTGACTGCGTATTCGAGCCCTCCACCATCTTAGGTTTTGTGCTTTACAGCCTACCTTTGAGTGCGTCTTAGAGCCCTCGACCACCTTGGGTAGTGTGTTTTCTAACCCTACCTCCTTTCCAGTGCGCCTTCGAGCTCTCACCTCTCAAGTAGTGCGTTTTCTAACCCTGTCTCCTTTCGAGTACGCCTTGGAGCCCTCAGCTCTTGGGTAGTGTGTTTTCTAACCCTACCTCCTTTCGAGTGCGCCTTGGAGCCCTTACCTTTTGGATAGTATATTTTCTAACCATACCTCCTTTTCAAGTGCGCCTTTGAGCCCTCATTTCTCGGGTAGTGCGTTTTCTAACCCTACCTCCTTTTGACTGCACTTTTCAGTCCTCATTCCCCTTCGGGTCCCATCTCTTTTTGAACGCTCCTTTGAGCTCTCATCTTTTGAATAGTGCACTTTCGAGCCCTATCATGTCTTCTCTTCAAGACATTTTATTTTATTTCACCTGGGTATGTCACCCATCATAATCAGACCTCTTTAAAAACTCTTTTCATCTTTCATTTGGGTTGGTCGCCCATTATAACAAGGCCACTTTGAATTTTTTTTTTATTTTTCATCACTTTGAAAATCTGTCTTTTTTACCCAAGCAGATCACCCATTACAACAAGACCACTTTGAAATTTTTTTATTTTTCATCACTTTGAAAAATCTTTGTATTTTTCATTTGGGTAGGTCGCCCACTACTACAAAACCACTTTGAAAAATCATCGTATTTTTCACCACATTGAAAAATCTCTGCGGTTCTCACCTCTTTGAAAAATCTTTGTATTTTTCACCTGGGCAGGTCGACCATTACAATAAGACCACTTTGAAAAATCTTCGTATTTTTCACCACATTGAAAAATCTCTATGGTTCTCACTTTGAAAAAAAATCTTTGTATTTTTCAGCGGGGTAGGTCGCCCATTACAATAAGATCACCTCAAAAAACATTTTTTAATTTTCTCCAGGTAGGTCACCCATGATAATTCGACTATTTCAAAATCTCTGAATTTTCAAAAGAAAAATCTTCGAGTTTTACTCTGAGTGCGCTTTCTAGCCCTCAAAAGGATTCATCATTTCTCAATATGATGAGTCAATCATCTCTCATCCTTCTTTTTTTCTTTATAACGCTTACTATCTAAAGTCTTTTACAAGACTTTCTATCGTAAGCCTTGCAAAGAGGGGGGCAACTGTCATAACCCAATTCTGGGTTATTCCCCAAAATTCACTTTTTTTCAAAATAAAAATCAAAAAATAAAATAAAAGCTGGCAACGTGGAGAAAGTAGGCTGGGGAATCAAGCTGCATTTGTTTTTGGAGGAAATTCAAGACCTAAATGGACCCCATTATGCCCAAAAATAGAGAAAAAAAAAGAAAATTCAAGGTCAAATTAAATTATTATTGGACGAATTTGCATAAAACATTAAGTCCAATGACATAATTAAATTTTTAATAGGCCAATTTGATTTAATCATGGGCCAAATTAAATTTTAATTATGTTTAAGAATTAATTTGGGTCCAATTGAAGGATTTAATTAAGTGTAAGGACTTAATTATACTTTAAATAGGTCAAATTAATTTTATTTGGGGCTTAATTGGTGAAACATTAAGTTTGGGAGCCTAATTTGGACTTAGTTGAGAAGATTGAAATTTTAAGAGACCAAATTTAATTTTTACCAAGTTAATTGATTGAAACTAGGGGCCAAATTGCAAGAAAATTGAAGTTTTGGGGTCAATTAGGGGTTAAATTGACAAAATCCACAGCCAATGATCAATCTGTAAAAGGCGCCAAACTATAAGGGTTTAATTGACAAAATCCAAGGGTCAAATTGAAGAAATTGAAAGTTTAATGGTCAATTAGGGATGAAATTGCATAAATCCGAGACCAAGGACTATAATGCAAAAGGCACGTAAATACGGGGCTAAAGTTGAAGTTCTGCAGGGGCTGAATTGCATTAAATCAAAGGTTTATGGTCAATTAACGGTTCAATTGACCCAAAATGAAAGCTAGAGGACTACATTGAACTTCGGCAAAATCCCTAATTCAAACCTAAAACCATGCCGTTTTGAGTGAAAAAAAAAGATACTAGGAGACGCGGTTCATTATCTTCCCCGTGAACGCTACCTGGGTAGCAGTGTTGCAGGTGCATTTAATATCTCGTTTCCCCCTCAAAATTGACAACACATGCACCAAAATGGCTACCTGAAATCCCTTTATCCCCGAGCATTGTCCGGTCAGGCCTATAAACGTCAAAACAGCTCCGATGACTGGCCTAAAGTATCCAAATCGAGCAGCCTTGAACTGTCAAATTTGGCAGTTCAAGGTGCACACTTTGAACCGACAGCTTAGATTCTTAGAGTCAAATCAAGGGTTGGAAATTTTTCCCCGGCGAAGACAAGATTACCCTCTTCCACCCCTATAAATAGGACCAGATTTAATGATTGGAGGAGGAAGAAAAATCGAGTGTAAAGTTGATAAAAAATCAGTCTTTCTTCCCTGTTTTCATCTTTTTGTGCTTTCTCTTTCTCAGCCGCACCTTCAGCCGCCACCACTCTCACCACCGTCCTTCCCACTACATTCTATATCATAGCCAAATACTCAACAACCTCACGTGGTGGCTGCACCACCTCTCTCTCTCTCTCTCTCTCTCTCTCTCTCTCTCTCTCTCTTTTTTGCAAAACTCTTTTCCCTCTCTACCACCGCGACCCCAATAGCAGCAGCAACCACCCTTTCCAGTGACTTCCAGCCTTACCAGTAGTAGTAGAGGCGGCGACTCTCTTCTCATCCACTCCAATCGCAAGCAACCGCAGCACCGACCGCGACAGCAGCAGCACCTGCAACTCAAGCAGCAGCAACCCCGGCGACTCAACTCTCCACCGTTGCCACCGTTTGCACCACGTCGTCCTCCTCAATCAGACCACCCTCATGCTAGGTAACTTTGCTTTTCCTCTTCATCTTCCTCCCCCTCTTCTTCTTCTTCTTCTTCTTCTTCTTCACATTGTTCACTGCGTGAACAGTAGGCGTGAATTATAATTCACATCTTACTGTACACATGAACAGTGGGCGTGAATTATAATTCACGCCCACTGCTCGTGCAGTGGACGTTGGGTTGGGCTGTATCTAGCCCAGCCTAAATTTCTGGGCCAGGTCCAACCCGACCCCAAAGGAATATATAAAAAGTGTTGCCCGAGATCAGCCCAACCATTTTGGGACGAAATCGGCTAGACCTCTTCTGTAGCTGAGCCTGGCCTAGTTAGCTGGGCCGACCTAGCCCATGTAGAGTTTTTTTATTTTTTTATTTATTATAATATTAAAAAAAACAAAAAAAATTCAAAAATCCTTTTGAAAAATTTGTGATTTTCTCAAAATATTTTTCTACCAATTTTGCATAATATCGGATTGTATATTTACATTGTAAAATACAAATCCGGTGTTAAAATACATGATTTTCTCCAAAATATTTCAAAAAACAAATATATTTTCATGCCGAAGGCCAAATCCTAACAACTTTTCCAAGCATATTTTCACTAAAAAACTTGCATCTTTCTTGTGTTTTGAAAATAAAAAATGTATATCATAACCGGTTTATGATCATCCATTTGGGTTTGACCAAAATATCAAGAACCTTTTTTCCAATTTTTATTTATTTATTTATTTATTTTAGAATTCAGATGTAAACTTTAATATTTGTAGGTGTAAAATTACACGATAAAGTACACCCTCAGGTATTAAAGATACAAGGTGTAAATAAATACGAAGCTAAAATGTAAACTTTTGAACAGTTATGATTTAACCCCAATAAGGTAGAGACTTTCTCACGAAGAGAGATCTACCTTGAACTTTAGAAAAAACCAACAAATAGAAACCTGACTTAGAAAAAAACAATCAAACAACAATGCAGCTTACCTTAGGTAGGGTGCACTGGAGGTGATGCGTCTTTCCCTTGCATAACCAGTCCCTTACCCAGACTCTCGCAGACCATAGGTTCCTAGTAACCATAATACTAGGTGGTGACCCATAAACATTAATCATAATTTTATAATTAAATCCAAAACCCTTTCCAACACACAACACAACACCTTACATAGGAGGCACAACAAGAGCCCCTGTCGTCGCTAGACAACATCGCGGCGCTCGCGCCCTTGCGACACATATTGTTTTGTATCAGGGAAATCACACAATCAAGGTGCGTAGGAAAGCTCGTTTCACGGGTTCATATATTTTAAAAGGTGCTATGTAATAGTATGTCTTAGGTGTTATGTTGATCATTTGCCATTCGACACTTTTGGAAGGACTTATAATGAAAATTGTAATGGAAAATGGATGTGGATGTGTATGTATAAACATGTAGATACGATGTTATGAATATATTATGTGGTATTCTCTTTTATAAGGATGTTATGTTGTATTGTGCAAACATGTAGATACGATGTAAAATTATTGTTGGACACTCGTGTTGATAACGAGACTAGAACAAGAATGCAAACTCATGAGTATGTCAATATGATATAATGTAAATTTATGAATATGAAAATATAATACTATGAGCATATGTATTAAGTATCCATCTTATGAGAATGTTGATTTACAAAAACTATATCTGTATGATGCCATGATAAAGAAGGGAACCTAATTACTAATTCACAGAATGTCATTGTTAGAAGTATAAAAAACTTTTAAAAAAATAAAAAAATTCCACCGATTTTGGCTTTGAATAAGTCGGGTTGTTACACAAGACATGAATTAATTCATGTCCTACTTGCAAGATACGGGAAAAGGGAAGAAATGAAGCGTAGGAGAGAAAAGATGAAGGAGTTTACTTGGGCTGAAGGTGTTACAGGTTGGAAGTTTGAGTTATAGGTTGCAAAATGGGTTGCTAAAGGCTGCATGAGTTGGTTTCTTTAGGGCGGCGACTGTAGGGGCAGTTGCCTCGCGAAACCTACTATAGGGTGTAGTACAACATCAGGCTATCATGGTGGTGTATGATTTGCCCGGTTTAGTAGGGAAAAGAAGCATTAAATGCCTCTGATATAAATAGCCATTAGATAGTTTTATCAGGTGAAAAGAAAGAAGAAGATGAACAGTAGTCACACGATGCGTTGTCTGATTTTTTTTTAATCTTTAAAACGACATCGTTTTAGTTTTAATTTAGAGATTTGACCAAAGTTCAATTTAGTCCTTTTTAATTGGCCTGTAACTTCTAATTTTATGCAATTTCACTCCTGCAAAATTTCAATATCAGTCTTGAATTTCAGCGTCTTTGTCATTTTGATCCTTGGTCTTGATTTATGCAAATTGACCAATAATCAAACTTTTAATTTTCTTCAATTTCATCACTGATTTTTATCAACCGAGTCCCTAAAATTTGGCGCCTTTTTCAAAAAGGTTATTGACTGTGAATTTCTTTAATTTAACCCCTAATTGACAATAAACTTTTATTTTCTTGTAATTTTACCTCTGATTTCAATCAATAGACTTTGTAAAAATTAAGTTTGGTCGTCTAAAATTCTAATTAAAAATAAATTGGGTTCCCAACCTTATTTTTTCACTAAATAAATCCTTAATAAAATTAATTTGATTCATTTAAAATATAATTAAATTCTTACACTTAATTAAATCCTTTAATTTGACCCAAATTAATTCTTAAACATAATTAAACTTTTAATTTGGCCCATGATTAAATCAAATTGACCCATTATATCTATAGTCTTAATTTTTATGCAGATTAATCCAATAATGATTTAATTTGACCTTGAATCTGTATTGTCTTTTTGGTTTTGAATAGAATGGGTACAATTAGGCTCCCAATTCATTCAAAATTACAACTTGATCTTCCTTTATATTTAAAATCTTCTTAGCTTACTTTTGCCAAAATGCTAGTTTTCATGCTATTATTATTTATTATTTATTTTAAAATAAAAAATGGTAAATTTTAGGAAATAACCCATAAATGGGTTATGACACCCTAAACACAAACTATGAAGCTTTATACACAAAATAATCAAAACCTAAATTAAAGAAATTAAACCTAGGGAAGCCGAAACTAACAAGAAAAAAAAAAAGGATATAACTTAATTTTGGAAACCTGACTCTAATACCAACTGATATTAACCTCTTGATCACGTAGTCAAGCAACCCCTAACAAAGTAGATAACAATTTGGAAAGCTGAAAATTAGGTTCGATAGAACCTTTACCTAGAGGTAATCCTGTATTTAAGAACCAAAGGTATTGAAAAAAAATTTAGACCCAGAGACAACCTTGTATATAAGAGCCCGAAGTATGCAAATGACACCACAAAGCTAGTTAATCTTCGATAAGTTAGTGTACGATATTTTTCCCTGTAAAGAAAAGTTGTTTTTTCAAAAACAAACAAAAGAAAAACTCACATTAATTCTCTAACTTGCTGCTGTAATTTTTAGCTAAAAAAATATAATATAGTCTCCTCTAACTAACCCTAATGGACCCCTTTTAGGTTGCAAGCTAATGACCTTAAACTAGTAATCAACTAACATAAGTCCAACAATGAAATAAACTCCTAAACAATGTCTAATAGGCCAAAACAAACCCAAATTAAAAAATAAATATAAATAAATAAATAAAATAGAATATATAAAAAAAGTCTCCATGCTAAAATTGCTTGATATAGCCCGAATCTCCAATGTTTGCACATTATTGGCAAACTCTCATCTAAATGAATTGTTGGGCCCACCATATATGGTTGGAAAGCTTGCGATGTTTGGTTTCCAAACCAACTTGAATGACATCACATTCTACCTGTAGCTCCAGATATGTCCTAAACAGTACATAAAGGTCTAGTCTGATAGACTTGAATAGATTTATCTAGTAAATTCAACCCTTTGAAATAACATGTTTTCCAAATCCATTTGACCTGAAAATTTAGAAAAATATAATTCCATGTGTCTAGTATGTCCATGTAAACCTTCAGCTTATTTTGATGTACGGTTTGAGAGATATGTCCAATCTTGAAAAACTGATCAGTAAACATTTTAATGCCAAAATTGGTCACCATTTTGTTGCACATGTGCGGTGTCAAAGCGATCATCCTCTTGGACCGAGATCTTTGTTGTGATGGGCGGAAAGGACATGAAATTCTTGTCATTTACCAATAAGAAAAGTGATGAAATCACCACCTAATATTTTGGTCGCTAGGAACCCTAACTCCTATCATGTCTAGATAAGAGGATTGTTTGTGTATAGGGAGGGCATATCACCCCTAGTATACCTTACCTAAGGTAAACTACATTGTTTATCTATCTAATATAAACTAAGGTATTGTTGTGTTTTTTAACTGCTTGTCCATTTACTGGTTATAAAGTCAGTCCCCCCTGGTGGAGTGGACCATAACTTTAGCGTCAAGCCTAGCCATTCTAGAGTCAAAACATATTTTTTATATTTTTATTTTAATATCAAGAATATATGTTACGTATAAGTTTGTATTCCTTTATATTAGGACAAACAAAATAAATTTTCATAGTATTTTTGAAATGTGGACCAAATTCTCAAGGATTTCATAAACCAGATATTAAATCTAAAAAAACATGCAAAGGTATCAACAAAATTATTTTTCTTGAAATTTTTATATTTAAAGATGGTAAATAATACCTTGTATTTTTTATTATTTATAAAAATATTATTTTTATTTTTATGTTTTGAGAGACTTGACCATATGTAATTTTAAAAAATTGTATCATTATTGAAGTAAGATTTTCGGTGAGTGTTGTTGTTGAAGGGTTTTTTAGGGGGTGTTTTAGGGTTGATTTCGAGTTTGATTTGGGTTCTTTAACTGGACAATAGAGGGAGCATCGTCGGCTAGAGCAAATGTGCAAATGTTGAGTAGGATATGAGAGGGTCACGAGTGGTGGTTGTTATGGGTAAAAAAATAGGTTAAGGTTTTTTTAGCCTTCACAAGAAAAAGAAGGTTGTTAGGTTAGTGAAGGATGCTAGGTATGGTGGTTGCCCTTGTTGGTCGTGACTGAGGAAGGTTGAGGAGTTGATTTTGGGTTCTGTTTGCAAGGAGGCTTTAGGAGGAGCTGATGACTAATGTTGGTTGGCTGTTGAGTTTTATAATAATAGGTCGAATGTTTCTTGTGTGTGTTTTTGGGAGGGTGTGTAGTGAAAAAAGTTAACTCATTGTTTTTTTTTTTTTTGCTAATGCTCTCACTAATTCCCCCCTCTTGCGTGTGAGATTCTCTCACTACTTATAGGTAAAATAATTTGTCTTTTTCCTTTCAATTATTTAGTTCACAAGCAAACTTTGTGACCAAGTAACCTAAAATCACTTTGGTTTTTCATTTTCTTTTAATGTTTTTTGCACTTTTGGTCCCATTGTTCAAATATTTTTTTAAAAAGACAATGTCAACGTAATGAGGAAAAAATATATCAATGATTTTGAACTGAATACGTAAAAATTGAATGCGTCGAAAGTAAATTTTTGAATTTTTAAATCTTTTAAAAAGACGTTGAAAATGCAAACAACAACGCAAATACTTCAAAAATATATGTTTTTTAGATTTTATTTTTTTTTTGCTATTTTCTAGACTTTTTTGAAAAAAATGTGCGAAATTGAGAAGGGGAGGGTTAAAAATTGGGTTATGACATGCTTTATATGGGATTATCCCAATCTCAAGACCCATGTTGTTGGTTTGACAGGTTAACACGGGTTGCGAGTTTAAGAGATTAACCCGATTGGACTTGAAAAGATTTTTTAATCCTTTTTTAATTTAATAATTATTTTTAAAATTTTATCCTTCAATATTTTTTTTTTGATCAAATGTAAGAATATATTAAGATCAAAGGTAACAAAGCCACAAAAGTAGCAAACAGAAAATGTATATACAGAGATGAGGGTAACCAGTACCCTAAACAAAAACAGGAACATGCTCCCATTGAAAAGAAACATAAAACAGACATCCCTAAGGCCAGAAGTAGCCACACATATAACAAACATGAGGGACTGAACCAGCCAATCCAATGTACTGCCAGGCAAGTCAATCTACTGCCAGCAGAGCCAAAAACAAGCAGCCGAAATCCAAC